>ENA-OVGB01000284-OVGB01000284.1-human-gut-metagenome-genome-assembly--contig:-NODE-284-length-62865-cov-7.133498_pt1 | contig 62865 bp, 56 predicted proteins | sample MGYA00237767_ERZ505413 | MGnify/ENA primary metagenome ERZ505413 (study PRJEB26158, sample SAMN06016410) | human gut metagenome | biome: human gut; feature: ankylosing spondylitis patient; material...
CATACTCCTCCGGGCTTCGCCCACCTCCTCTATCTTAGAGGAGGACATCCCTTGATAACGTACCCAAAATTATGTCTTTATGTTCTTCTATGTCCGAGTTTTTATATGAGTTTACAGTTTACGGTTTACGGTTTGCAGACTCTAACCTATAACCTCTAACCCTTAACTCTTTAATGTCTCCGTTTGTTTCGCTCCCTATAGAAAAAATCGTCCCGCTTTTCGTAGCAGAAGAACGGGACGATAAATTTTCAATGTGTCAGTACTTACAATATGGCGGTATACTTGCGCACTTGTTTAAGCCGCTCCATAAAGGAGGGGTCGGCGGCAACCTGCTGCATGTTGTATTTTATTTGTAAGCGCATTAGTGAATCCGCCGGAACATTGAGGGCCGCCTCAAAAAGCATTGCCGTCTGTGCCGTGACCGGACGGCGGCAGTTGAGGATGTCGTTCAGCATCTTGTAGGAAATGCCCATCTGCCCAGCCAACTTACGTTGGGAGAGCTTGCGGTATTCTATTTCTTCTTTCAATACTGTGCCGGGGTGGGTGGGGTATGCCGGCGTAAGATTGTTGGCAATCATAGCCGGATCTGTTTCTTGTATCTCAATCATAAGCCGTCTGTTATTTATAATGGTTTGACAAATCTGTGATATTGCATATTGTGGCAACGGTTTCGCCTTCTCTTGTCCGTTCCTTGAACTCGATACGGTATTGGTCGTTCACCCTTACGGATGAAAGTCCGGCCTTGTCACCTTTCAATTTTTCATAATTCAATGAATTATACCTTAAAAGACCTTGCACGTTCGGCGTTTCTATCATTACATCGATGACACGGATGTATTTGCGTATCACTTGTGGCTGATAGCGGTGTTTTTTGTCCGTCTGTCCTGTAACGTACATCTCTTGCAGGTACTTTTCATTGAAAATGATTTTCATGCTATTTTGCTTTGTTCACTTTGCAAAGATACTCAATTGTTTGTAATAATCCACTTTTTTAGTGGATTATTTGTGGCAATCACACATTTTCCCTTTTCGTAGCCCAATACGCAGAGGGGGATTTTGGGGTTTACAGTTTACGGTTTACGGTTTACAGAGTTCCGCTAACCCATAACCCTTAACCGCTAACCCATACCCTCATTTATTTGTGTTTTGTCAGATGTTTCAGGGGGCGCAGGCTGGCGCGCATTCCTACGCTTGTGCGTACGGCCTTGACGGCAAAGAATACGGCAAACAGGGAGCATACGACAAACACGATGCCTGTGGTGGTCAATATGTTGCCTATTCCAACCAGTGGGGAAACAATTCCGCCGAAGGCAAAACCGACAGCACCGAACAGTGCCGATGCCGTACCCGAATTTTCGCGTCCGCTGTCCATGGCAAGCGTGGTCGACGAGGTGAAAGTGAGGCCGAGCATGAAGATGACTGCCAGCAGCAACAGCTCGTACACCCAGAAGCTACATTCAAGCCATAGGGCGAACAGCAGCAATGCCGAAAACATCAACATTCCCAGGCTGCCGATGAACGTGCCGCTCTCTGTGTTGTGGAACTTGACGGACGATGCCGCCGCTATGCCGATGGCCAGCGAGTTGACACCGAACACGATGCTGAACATCATCGGCGAGAAGCCGTAGTGCTGCTGCATGATGAAAGGCGAGGAGGCAATGTTGGCAAAAAGTACGCCGCTGGAGAAACCGTATTGGAGTACGAAGTAGACATAACGGCGGTTGTGGAGCATGGCGGGGAAGCCGAGAAACATCTGTTTCAGTCCTTCCTGCTTCCTGTTTTCAGGTTTGAGCGACTCGCGGAAACGCACCACAGCCATCAACAGCAGAATGCCGATGCCGAGCAGAATCCAGAAAATGCCGCGCCAGCCGATGATGTCGGTAAAGAATCCGCCCAGCACGGGAGCCGCTACCGGTGCCACACCGTTGATGGCGCCGATGATGGCCATCGATTTGGCAAGTTCTTTCCCGGAAAACATGTCGGTAGCCACCGAACGCGAGATGACGATGCCGCCGGCACCGGCGATGCCTTGGAGCAGGCGCAGGGCGATGAACGTTTCAATGTTCGGTGAGTAGATGCAGAGCAGGGTGGAAACGATGAATACCAGCATCGAGGCCAAAAGAAGCGGACGGCGGCCGAACTTGTCGCTCAGCGGACCGAAAATGAGCTGTCCTACGGCGAGGCCAATCATGCTGGTGGTGAGTCCCAGTTGCACCATTGAAGCCGTTGTGCTGAAATAATTTGCCATGCTCGGCAAGGCCGGAAGATACATGTCGGTCACCAACGGCCCGAATGCCGTCAACGCGCCGAGCAATATAAATAGAAATACGGAATAGCTGATAAGCGATTTTTTCATAATCATTATTCTTTTCTGTAGTGTTCAACTTCATTTTAGCGGTGCAAAAGTACTCAAAAATCGCTACCTCGCTGCCGGCCTTTTCCGCTCTGCCGACGAAACCGCCGCATTGGTCGACAAATTTGCCGGGAAATGCAGACAAAAAAATCCTCCGGGCCTGTCAGCAGGAGCGGAGGTAAAAATATAAGATTATGAAAAAGATTTGTATTAGGCAAATTCAGTGAAAAGAGCTGTACCTACAGTCGGAAAGCAATTGGGAGAATGCAGTGGACAGGCACTGTCTCGTCGTTGAGCTTTCCTGCCTTCCAGTTGGGCATTTCCTGAATGATTCGTTTGGCTTCCTCGTCAATCGAGGGGCAAAGCCCTTTCAGAACCGTGATGTTGCAAATCGAGCCGTCGGTGTTGACGATGAAACTGCAAATCACTCTTCCCTGGATTTTGTGCTGGTAGGCATCGTAGGGATAGACACGGGTCTTGTTGATGTAATTGATAAGTCCGCGGTCGCCGCCCGGAAATTGCGGCTGGACATCCACGAAGTCGTATTCATAAACATCGACATAGTCGGTGCGTGAAGCGTTGGACGCAATTGCAACACGGTAAACCTGTGCGCCGGCAGCCGGAGCAACCAGCAGAACCGTCATTATCGAGAATATGATATGTTTTAAATCACGCAACATAATGTCTTCCTCTCTTTTTTACGGTTACAAATATAGGGGCAAAAAACTTATATGCAATGCTGAAATGCCTGATTTTGTGGATAATTGAAAATGTTTTATTTATTTTTGCAAAAACATTGTTTTACAGCCGGCAAATTGCGAAATTTTAATAAATGGCCGATATACTATACGGACCCGTTATCCGTTATAATTCTATGCGAAGCTGTGGCTTCGTGCGTAAGAATATGAAAATAAGCAGATACGTTAAAATATTGACAGCGGCGCTTGCCCTTCTGCTGCCGTTCCCTGTTCTGGCACAGGACGGCACGACGGCGTATAACTATCTGAACACCACTACTTCGTCGCATGCTTATGCTTTGGGAGGTACCAATATATCGATTATCGACGACGATGTGAACCTTTATGAGCAAAACCCGGGACTTCTCGGTCCGGAAGTGGGCATGCAGGTGGGTTTCAGCTATATGCGCTATCTTGGAGGAAGCAACTATGCCGGTGTGCGCTTCGCTAAGGAGGCGGGCGAGCATGGGGCGTGGTCGGCAGGCATCCAGTATTTCGGCTACGGCGAAATCAAGTCGGCTGATGTCGGCGGTACGATTACGGGTTCTTTCCATCCGCAGGATATTGCTTTCAGCGGAATGTATGCCCATGATTTCAACGATTATTTCCGTGGCGGTGTCAACATGAAGCTGCTCTATTCGAGCTACGAACAGTATACGGCGCTTGCCATAGCCGCCGACTTGGGTGTGAACTACTATAATTCGGAAAAGGACCTCTCGTTTTCGATGGTGCTGAAAAACCTCGGTGGACAGGTGAAACGCTTTACCGACCAGTACGACCGCCTGCCGTGGGACATCCAGTTAGGCTATACACAGTCGCTCAACGGCGGACCGTTCCGCCTGTCGATTACGGCAGTCAACCTTAACCGCTGGAAATTGCCCTATTATACCCGTCAGGATGCAAACGACGCCAATTCGCCACTCGTTTTGAAGGATAATTTTGTGGGAAATCTGTTCAGACATCTTATCTTTGCAGTGGAATACGCTCCGTCCGACCGTTTCTACATCGGCGTGGGCTACAACTATAAAACACGAACCGATATGGCGACTTTCGCGCGCAACTTCATTTCCGGCTTTTCGGCAGGAGCGGGCTTCCGCACCAACAAATTCCGTGTCGGCGTTGCGCTTGCCCAGCCGCATATCGGCGGGACGACCTTTATGGTCAACCTGTCAACCAGTCTTTATGAATTTATGAAATGATGGAACAGAAACCTCTTATAACGATTGCCGTCGACGGCTTTTCTTCGTCGGGCAAAAGCACAATGGCCAAGAAACTGGCAAAAACTATCGGCTATGCCTATATTGACAGCGGTGCAATGTACCGTGCCGTGACACTTTATTGTCTGGAAAACAATCTGTTTGACGGCGACCGCCTTGATACGGAAGCACTCGAACGTCAGCTCGACAATATCCGTGTCACTTTCGGAGTGAATGCCGAAGGAAAAACGGAAACCTATCTGAACGGACGTAATGTGGAAACGGAAATCCGCCAAATGCCCGTATCGTCGAAGGTGAGCATCGTTGCTGCCGTTCCGTCGGTGCGCCATGCGCTTGTGCGTCAGCAGCAGGAACTCGGCAAAGGCAAAGGTATCGTTATGGACGGTCGTGATATCGGTACCACAGTGTTCCCCGATGCGGAGATGAAGGTCTATGTCGACGCTTCGCCCGAAACCCGTGCACGCCGCCGCTATGACGAACTGGTGGGAAAAGGTGACACTTTGGTTTCGTATGAGGAAGTTTACCGCAATGTGTGCGAACGCGACCATATCGACATGAACCGTGCGGAAAGTCCGTTGCGCAAGGCTGACGATGCCGTGGTGCTCAATAATTCGGACATGACTATCGAAGAGCAGGACAAATGGCTGCTCGATTTGTATCACTCCATTATCAGCCGGAAATAAGTGGTAAGAATAGAAATTGACAAGGATTCGGGGTTTTGTCCCGGTGTGGTGACAGCTATCCGCAAGGCAGAGGCTGAACTCGAGAAATCGGGGAAACTCTACTGCCTGGGCGACATCGTGCACAATTCCAACGAAGTGGAACGCCTTCAGCAGAAAGGTCTGGTGACCATCACGCATGATGATTTGAAACGCTTGCACAGCGTGAAAGTGCTGCTTCGCGCCCACGGCGAACCGCCCGAAACCTATCGCATAGCCCGTGAAAACGGGATTGAAATCATCGACGCCACCTGTCCGGTGGTGCTCAAACTCCAGCAGCGCATCAAGGCATCCTATTTGTCGGAGGGTAATCCGCAGATTGTCATCTACGGTAAGCTCGGCCACGCCGAAGTAAACGGGCTGGTGGGGCAGACCGACGGCAACGCCGTGGTGGTGGAGGACCTGTCGGGAGCCGACCGTGTGGACTACAGCCGCGACATTGTGCTCTATTCGCAGACTACCAAGTCGCGCGAAGGCCTGAAGAGCCTTGCCGACGAAATTCGCCGTCGCAAGCCCGACGGACGCTTTGAATGTCACGACACGATATGCCGTCAGGTGGCGAACCGTATTCCGCGTATCCGCCAGTTTGCTGCCGAGCATGAACTTATTCTTTTTGTCAGCGGCAAGAAGAGCAGCAACGGCATGATACTTTATAATGAATGTCGTGATGTGAACCCCAATTCGCACATGATATTTTCCGAAGCCGACATTCAGCCCGAATGGCTGGAGCATGTGGGCAGCATTGGCATTTGCGGGGCTACTTCTACTCCGTCATGGTTGATGGCCAACGTGAAGAGCCATCTTGAATCAATTCTGCAAAAATAAACCGGATTATGGAGCGGCGGCCTAAATTTTTGGATGAACTTCGGACGATGCTTGACTATTCGTCCGACGACGAGGCACGCCTGCTCAATTCGCTTTCCTGGCAAGTGTTCAAAAAGGGACATGTCATTGACGGGCAAAACGAGATCCTTGCCAATCTGTTCTATATTCATCGCGGTGCTGCCCGTACCTATTATATTGAAAGAGGTAAGGAATTCAATTATGCCTTTTCTTTTGAGGGTGAATTCGTGATTCGTCCACTGTCAATGATGCAGAAGCAGAAGCAGCAGATGTTCGTCCAGTTTCTGTCGGAAACGGAAATCTGCTATACGCCCGTTGTTTCGCTGAGCAATGCCATTCTCAGTTCTGAAGAATATTCCCGTGTGATTAATGCTGCCTTGGAACGCCATATCGAATACCTGGAAGAACATATGTTTATGTTGCGCATGGAAGCGCGCGACCGTTATTTTTGGGCACTGAAGAAATATCCTCATATTTTGGACGTCGTGTCCGTCACTCAACTTGCCTCTTTTCTAAACCTTACCAAAGAAACACTTTACCGTATCCGTTCCGGCAAATATTGACAATCGTCTGACCTTCTTGTTTTTGAAAACTTTTTTAATATTTAATGATAAATTTTTGTGTGAAACTGTGTCTTGACATGAAAATTTATACTAACTTTGTCGACGGATGTGTACGTTTTTTTGTCTATAAATCATACAAAAAATCGGATAACCAACCTTAAAGTAACTACGAGTTTAGTGAAACCCTTAAAATAACTTACCATTACAAACTTAACTAAAAACTGTATTTATGAGTGAAAATCACAAGAACAGAAGGAAACTTCTTGCGACTGTAGCGATTTGTGCCGCTCTATTGGGCAACGGTACAGCTATGGCTGCTGAAGCTGCTCCTCAAACAGTGCAGGGAACAGCTCAGTCCGGTTCCATTTCCGGTATGGTGGTGGATGCAGACGGTGAACCGATTATCGGTGCCAGCGTAATGCAGAAAGGTACGAACACCGGTACAGCAACTGACCTTGACGGACGCTTTACTTTGAAAGTGAAAAGAGGAACTCCTCTGACAATTTCTTATGTCGGCTTTGAACCGCAGACTGTCCTTGCTTCTAATGACATGCAGGTAGTGTTGAAATCCAGCACTGAGTTGCTTGATGAAGTAGTTGTCGTTGGTTACGGTGTGCAAAAGAAGGTGAACTTGACAGGTGCTGTGGCTAACATTGATGTGGAAGAAGCAGTTGCCAGCCGTCCGATTACCGACATCGCAAAAGCCCTTCAGGGTGTTTCTCCGGGTGTTAACGTAACAACTAACCTTGGTGGTGTAGGTGTTGAATCTACTATCAAACTTCGTGGTTCTACAGGTTCTTTGAGTGCTTCTGGCGGTACTTCTCCGCTTATTTTGGTGGACAACGTGGAAGTTCCGAGCTTGAGCATGGTGAACCCTGATGATATCGAATCTATTTCAGTATTGAAAGATGCTGCTTCATCTTCTATTTACGGTACTCGTGCTGCTTGGGGTGTGATTTTGATTACAACCAAGACCGGTAAGAAAAACGAAAAACCGAGAATTACATACTCAAACAACTTCGCTTGGAGTACTCCGACTACGATGCCGCAGGTGGCAAAAACATATGAATCCGCGCAAGCTATTCTTTTGGCTGCACAGCGTTCAAATCCTGCTACAACCAATGTTTCTTCAGTTGGCTATAATGTTAGTGCTGAAGCCATTGAAAAAATGAAAGAATGGGATGCCCTTTATGGTGGCATGAGCCAGGAAGAATTGGGCGAAATGCAGCTGGGACGCGACTTCGAACAAATTGGTGGCAAATGGTACTGGTACCGCGGCTTTGACCCTATCGACATGTTCCTTCGCGACTGGACTCCACAACAGAAACACAATCTTTCTATTTCAGGCGGTAGTGACAAGACTACCTATAATATTGGTATGGGCTATTTGGATCAAAACGGTGTTATCAAAGTAAACCCTGATGACTATAAGCGTTATACGTTCAATGCCAATGTCAATACACAAATTCGTGATTGGTGGTCTGTTCGCGCCAATGTAATGTTCTCTCGTTCACAGAAGAAAGAACCGTACAAATATACAAGCGGTTATACAGACTTGTGGTATTATCTGCTCCGTTGGCCGGCATTCTATCCTTATGGTACATACGAAGGAAAGCCGTTCCGTTCAGCCATTACAGAAGTACAGTATGCAAATCATGAGTATACAACTCGTAACTTTACTCGTGTGAACTTAGGCTCAACTGTTTCTCCGATTGAAGGTTTGGATGTAAACTTTGACTATACATTCGCTCTCTACAATACATATTTAAAACGCGAAGGTGGTGAAGTTTATGGTTATGACTTCTTCAACACAAATAATCCATTGCAATATACAAGTTTGTACAGCGCGACTCACAACCGAGCTGTGGAAGACAGCGAATATACAATGGTGAACACGTTCAAAGCCTATGCAACTTACGCCAAGACTTTCAATGAAAACCACAATTTGAAAGTGATGGTCGGTATGGATGCTGAAACTCGTGAAAAATTGGGCCACTATTCTGAACGTCTTGAATTGGTGAACCTTGACAAGCCGGAAATCAACCTGGCTCTTGGCGATCAATTTGTTGACGGAGACCCGTTCCACAATGATTATGCAGCAGCCGGTGTATTTGGTCGTATCAACTACGACTATAAAGGCAAGTATCTTGCTGAAGTGAATGCTCGCTACGATGGTTCTTCATTGTTCCCCGAAGGTAAGAAATGGGCATTCTTCCCATCTGGTTCTCTTGGTTGGCGTTTGAGTGAAGAAAATTTCATGAAATGGGCTAAGCCGGCACTGTCCGACTTTAAGGTTCGCGGTTCTTGGGGTACAATCGGTAATCAGGATGTAGCTTCCTATTCATATTTGTCAATTATGGATGTTAGTGCAAGTTCTGGCTGGTCAGTTGGTGGTAAGGAACTTCCTTATATTGGAGTGCCTTCTGTAGTTTCTCCAGCATTGACGTGGGAACGTGTAACTACTATGGACTTCGGTTTTGATGCTCGTTTGTTTGACAATGCATTGACTATCACATTTGACTGGTATCAACGTACAACTTCAGGTATGCACTCTCCGGGTGAAACGTTGCCATCTACATTCGGTAGCTCAACAATGCCGAAGGTGAACGAAGGTGAAATGCAGGGTCGCGGATTTGAAATTGCTGTGGGTTATCAAAAACAATTCGACTGTGGTCTTGGATTCTCTATTGGTGCAAACTTGTCTAAAGTTCAAGAAAAGATTACTAAATACAATAACCCGAACAAGAATATCTATGGAACTTACGAAGGTAAGATCATCGGTGAAATCTGGGGTTATGAAACAGACCGTCTGTTCCAATATGAGGACTGTAAAGAAGTCACAGATGATAAGGGTAATTCTATGTGGGTAATTGACACAAGCAAACCGGGTATTGCTGACCAGTCACTCTATGAAAGCGGTTCATTCAAATATGGCCCGGGTGACGTGAAGTACAAAGACCTTAATGGTGACAATAAGATTACTTACGGTGAAGAAACTTTGGAAAATCACGGTGACTTGAAGCGTATTGGTAACACATTGCCTAACTTCGAATATGGTTTCACTCTTGGTTTGACATACAAAGGCTTCGACTTCTCGACATTCTTCCAGGGTGTAGGTTCTCGTGACGTTTGGGCAGTTGGTCAGGTAGGTATTCCGGGCTATATGCCGAGCGAAGGTTGGTTGGCTCACCAGATGGACTACTGGACACCGGAAAATACAGATGCATTCTATCCGCGTCCAACTTCTCACTCTTGGTTGAACAACGCTCAGAACTTCTTGCGTCAGACTCGTTACTTGCAGGATATGTCATACTTGCGTTGCAAGAACATCACATTCGGATACACATTCCCGGAAAAATGGATGAACACGATTACATTCACTTCTGGTCGTATCTATGTCAGCGCAGAAAACGTATTTGAATTTGAAAACGGCTATATTCCAGTTGACCCTGAAACCACTGAATATGCAGCAGCTTCAAACGGTTCTTTGAAATTCGGTAAGAGCTATCCGTTTACAAGAACAGTATCATTTGGTCTTCAACTTACATTCTAAAATCTTATGAAAACAAAAATATTAGCAATATTGGCATTGGCGGGTTCAATTGTATCGTGCTCGGACTATCTCGAACGTCCTCCATACGATAAGGTTGAAAACTCTCCGGAATTCTACAATAGTGAAAACAATGTCCGTTCGACGGTAAACGGATGGTATGACATTTATTTCACTGGTTATGAAACTGGTTGGACAAGATCTGACTTTTTCGACGGAACTGACCGTGCAAACTGGTGCGATGACTTGGCGCAGGAATCTGCAACTTATTTCACGACAGTGGCTCCGTCAACCAGCACAAACTGGTCGTTTGCAAATGTACGCCGCATCAATCTCCTTTTTGAAGGTGTGACTGCTTCAACATTGCCGGAAGAAGTTAAAAACCACTGGTTGGGTATCGCCCGTTTCTTCCGTGGTATGGAATATGCCCGTTTGGTAAGAATGTTTGGCGATGTTCCTTACTATGATCATGTAGTGCTCAATACGGACGTAAAAGACTTGTACAAGCCTCGTGACAGCCGTGAGTATGTGATGGACAAGGTGGCTGAAGATTTTGAATTTGCATCAAAATTCGTTCGTCAAAGTGATGGTACCAAAGGATTGACAGTCAATCGCGACGTAGTGAATGCTTTTATCTCTCGCGTTATGTTGTTCGAAGGTACATGGCAGAAATATGTAGAAAAGAATGACGAATATGCAGCTAAATATTTGCAGATTGCCAAGACTGCCGCTGAAACAGTAATGAGCAGTGGTTATACTATCTCTGATAACTATAAGGCGCTTACTAATTCTATTTCATTGGCAGGCAATCCTGAAATCATTCTTTATCGTGAATATGAAGAGGGTGTAATCACTCACGCTGAAATGTCATGGCAGAGTGAGCAGACTTTGGGTAATGCTCCTTCAAAGGATCTTATCGATAGCTATCTGACAACAAACGGTCTTCCTATCGCTCAAGCTGGTAATGACCAATATAAGGGCGACAAGACTTTCAAGGATGAAATGACAAACCGTGACCCACGTTTGAGCTACAATATCGTAGACAGCCTTTGCCTGAATGGGGTAACAGGTGCAGTTTATGGTATCAGCGGATATATGGGCAACCGTTTCGTGAATACTGACTTGATGAACACTCCTGGCGGTCAGAGCTCAACTAACATCACAGACGCTCCTATCATGAAACTCAATGAAGTTATGTTGAACTACTTGGAAGCAGCTGCTGAATTGGCTCAACTTGGCAAGTATACTTTGACTCAGACTGACTTGGATAACACTATCAATGCCATCCGCGACCGTGCTGACGTGAAAATGCCGCATGTTACTTTGAAGGGTGACCAATTTGAAGTGGAAGGTGTTGTGGTTGACGACCCGAACCGTGATAAGGGTTATGCTGAAGTTCCTGGTGACTACGCTGTTCCTTCTATCATTTGGGAAATTCGTCGTGAACGTCGTATTGAATTGGTTTACGAAGGTATCCGTTTCGACGATATCCGTCGTTGGGGTAAGCTCCACTATGCTGACATGGTTCTCAACAAGAAGTTGAACCTTGGTTCTTGGTTGGATAAAGAGGCTTATATTGAAGAATTTAACAAAACAGCTCCGGCGGGTAAAGAATTGACACTTGAAAAGTTGGAAGCGATTTATTTGGATCGTGCAGGTAATGCCGGTTATATTAAGCCGATTCCTTCAGATTTGAATGTCCGTACTTATGCAGATAAGGACTATCTCTATCCTATCCCAACAGGACAGATTTCTCTTTACAAGAGCAAGAGCGAACAACTTGGCGACCCGAGCATCAAACTTGAGCAGAATCCGGGTTGGTAATTGGCAGATTGCTCTGTTCGAAATAACTTGAACAAATAACTCATGCGGGGATGTTTCTTTCGGGAAGCATCCCCGCTGTTTTTGTTGGCTTGCTGAATTTATTTTTCATTTTCTGGCTCCGGTTGAGCATTTTCTCCGATTCGTTTGTTATTTTAGTGCGTTAATTTGAAATGTTATGGAAAAAACAACAGTCCCTGTTCTTGAAATGAGCTGTGTCGTATGTGCCGGAAATGTGGAGCGTACGGTGGCCGGACTTGAAGGTGTGGCTTCGGCATCGGTTAACTTTGCCGCCAATTCGCTGACGGTGGAGTACGACGAACGGAAAATCAGTTTGCAGCAGATAAAGAAGGCCGTGCAAGATGCCGGTTATGATTTGGTCCTGTCTGACACTGACAAAGCTCGGGAACAGGCCGAGAAGAAAGTATATGAGGAATTGCGTCGCCGGCTGCTGGTGGCATGGTGTCTGTCTGTACCTGTTGCCGTACTGTCGATGACGGAGCTCGGCTATACGGTTGCAGGCCATTGGGTACTGGCTTTGTTGGCTACTGTGGTTTTGGGCTATTCAGGTCGGGATTTCTACCGCCGTGCCTGGAAGATGGCCCGTCAGCGTTCGGCCAACATGGACACGCTTGTGGCGTTGAGCACGGCTGTTGCCTGGGTATTCAGCCTGTTTCTGACCGTGTTTCCTTCGTTTTCCGATACGCATGGGCTGGGACATTTCGTATATTTCGATTCGGCCACGATGATTGTGGCTTTCGTGCTGACCGGAAAATGGCTGGAGGAAAAGGCAAAAAACAGTACGACATCAGCTATCCGCAGCCTGATGAAGCTACAGCCTGCAACAGCTGTGCTTGTTGATGGCGAGACGGAGCGTGAAGTGGGTGTCGATGAACTGAAAATTGGCGACCGTGTGCTTGTCCGTCCGGGCGGACGTATTCCGGTTGACGGAGCGGTGGTGTCCGGCTATTCGTCGGTCGACGAAAGTATGCTGACAGGCGAGTCGGTTGCCGTGGAGAAAGAAGCCGGAAGCAGTGTGTTTGCCGGAACGATAAACATGCAGGGTGCTATTGTGGTCAGCGTGCAGAAGCTGGCAGCCGACACGATGCTGGCACAGATGGTGGAAATGGTGCGCGAGGCGCAGGGCAGCAAAGCTCCCGTGCAGCGTGTGGCCGACACGATAAGCAAATATTTTACGTTTGTCGTTGTGAGTCTTGCCGTGCTGACATTTGCCGTGTGGCTGCTTGTCGGCGGAACGGCCGTATTTTCGTCTGCGCTTGTCTGTGCTGTTTCGGTGCTTGTCATCGCTTGTCCGTGCGCGTTGGGATTGGCTACGCCTACGGCCATCACTGTTGGAATCGGTAAGGCGGCCGAGGGGCATATATTGATTAAGGATGCGGCCGCGTTGGAAAAGGTTTGCAAAGTGTCGGCCGTGCTGCTCGACAAGACGGGAACGGTGACAGAAGGCCGTCCGATAGTCGTTTCCATGAAACGTAGCCCGGAGTTGACTGACGAACAGCTTTCGGTGCTGTATGCCGCCGAGAAAAAATCAGAGCATCCGTTGGCTTCTGTCATTGTGGAACATTTGCAACGTCAGGGTGCAGCGGCTGTTGCGCTCGACTCGTTTGAGGCTGTTGCAGGGCGTGGTGTGCGGATGGCTTGCCGTGGCAAGGAATATTGGGCAGGAAGTGAACGCTATGCCCGGGAAAACGGAGTGGACGGAAAATTGCCGGAAAGCAAAGGCGGCAGCAGTGTGTATTTCGGTAGCGGAAGCCAACTGCTTGCTACGCTTGAACTCGCCGACCATGTGAAGGAGTCGTCGCCTGTGGCAATCGACCGCATGAAGCGTATGGGGCTGAAGGTGTATATGCTTTCGGGCGATAACGAAGCGGCTGTGGCACGCGTTGCTTCGGAGGCCGACATTTCCTTGTGGAAATCGCGGATGCTGCCGTCCGATAAGGATGCCTTTGTGCGAGAATTGCAGCAGCGGGGTGAAGTTGTGGCAATGGTGGGCGACGGTGTGAACGATTCGCAGGCCCTTGCGCGCGCTGATGTAGGTATAGCCATGGGAAGCGGAACAGACGTGGCGATGGAAACGGCCATGATGACTTTCACAACCTCCGATTTGGAACTCCTGCCGGCAGCTGTTCGCCTGTCGAGAAAAACCATGAACATTGTCCATCAGAACCTGTTCTGGGCATTTATCTACAACGTAATAGGCATACCGGTAGCCGCAGGCGTGCTGTTCCCGGTCTTCGGCGTTACGCTGAACCCGATGTGGGCAAGTGCGGCAATGGCTGTCAGTTCGCTGACGGTAGTGCTGAACAGTTTGCGGCTGAAGTTTGTTAAAATGTAATTATTCACAAAATATAAAGAAGCGGAAAAATGGAAGAAAGAAGATACCGTACATCGGCAAAATGCAATGGCTGTGTGAGTGCCATTGCCGGAAAATTGGATGAAATAATGGGGCGTGAGGACTGGAATATCGACTTGAAGTCGCCCGACCGTGTCCTGACAGTGAAATCCGACGTGGCCGAAGAGGAAATCGTGAGCCGTGTAAAGGGCCTCGGTTTCAAGATAGAGCGCATCGGCTGACAAGCAAATCATCGCTTTTTCCGGCGGGCTTGGTTGTGGTTTGGAGTGCCGTTTCTGTCGGTGCGGAACCGTAATTTAGGAATTTTTAAAGTAGCATTCTGCGGTGGAATGTTTACCTTTGTCTTTAAAAATCTGTGAAATTGATGGAAACAGCACTCTATTTGATACCCGTAATGCTTAGCGATGAGCCTTTGGAAAAAGTACTCCCTGCCTATAATCTGGAAATAGTGAGGGGTATAAAGCATTTTATTGTCGAAAATGTTCGTTCGGCAAGGAGGTTCTTGAAGAAGTGCGACAGGGAAATCAATGTTGACGAGCTGACGTTCTACATGCTCGACGAGCATACCCGTCCGGAAGAAATTACCGGCTATCTCAACCCGCTGGAGGCGGGAATGCCGATGGGAGTGATTTCAGAGGCGGGATGTCCGGCGATTGCCGACCCCGGTGCCGATGTCGTGGCCATGGCACAGCGCAAGGGACTGAAGGTAGTGCCTTTGGTGGGACCTTCCAGCATTCTGATGTCGCTGATGGCTTCGGGCTTCAACGGGCAAAGTTTTGCCTTTCAGGGCTATTTGCCTATAGAAGCGGGAAAACGGACAAAGAAGCTGCACGAAATGGAACGCAACATAGCAGCCGGACAGACACAGATTTTTATCGAAACGCCGTATCGCAACAACCGACTGATAGCCGAGCTTTGTAGCCGGCTGAGCGGTGACTTGCGTTTGTGTGTGGCCTGCGACATTACCGGTCCGACGGAGTCGATAGTGACCCGGAGCATCAAGGAATGGAGCAAGGCAACCTACAACTACGACAAGCGGCCGACGATATTTTTAATTTATCATTGATTATGAAAAAACTTGACAATATTATTGACAATTCACTGCAATATTCTTTGTTTGCCGACGAGATGTCGGGAGAACAGGAGCCGGTGGTGGTGAGTGGAGGCGCTGACTTGAGAGCGAAAAAGGCGGATGAGGAAAACTCGGAACTGGACACTCCCGTAATTGACCTGCACGCTACCAAATTGCTGAAATTCATAAGTTTCGGCAGCGGAAGCAGCGGCAACTGCTCTTATATAGGCAACGAAGAGGAGGGCATATTGATTGATGCCGGTGTGGACATGACGACGGTGTTGAGCGAACTGCGTGTCAACAATATCCGTCCGGAATCCATCAAGGGAATCTGTCTGACACACGACCACGGCGACCATATCCGTTATGCCTACACGTTTTTGCGCAAGTTCAAGCCGTCGATGCATCTGTTCTGTACGAATCGTGTGCTGAACGGCATTCTGCGCCGTCACAACATTTCCCGTCGGATAAAGGACTATCATGTGCCCATTTACAAGGAAATCCCGTTCAAGATTGCCGGATTTGAGATTACGGCGTTTGAGGTGCTCCACGACGGAAGCTGCAATTCGGGATTCTCGATTGAATACGGTGATGCCCGTTTTGTGCTGGCTACGGATTTGGGTAGCATCAGCGAACGCGCCCGCCATTATATGTCGCAGGCCAACTATCTGGTGATAGAAAGCAACTACGATGTGAAGATGCTCGACAACGGTACTTATCCTGAATATCTGAAAGCGCGTATCCGTGCAGCTAACGGTCACCTCGACAATGTGGATGCCGCTTCATTCCTGGCAGAAATTTATTCTGAGGAACTGAAATATGTGTTCCTCTGTCACTTGAGTAAGGACAACAATACGCCGGAAATCGCCCGTGAAGCCTCGATGCGTGCCCTGTTGGGACGTGGTGCGACGGTGGGCGAGGGTACGGATTCGCTGTCCGACCGTACGAAGGATGTGCAGCTGATGGTGCTGCCGCGTTACGATGCCACACGCTGCTTCAAGTTCCGCGTTGAAATGTAGACCGCAGCGGAAAAAGAATACAAGCCCTGTTTCCCGTTCGGGAGGCAGGGCTTTTTGTTGTGCGTTTTTTGTAATTTGATAGCTGTTTTTCAATGAAAAAAAGTATTTTTGTAAACTAATACTTATAGGATAAATTTAAAAAATACGGTTATGAAAAAATGGATTGTTTATGTGCTTGGTTTAATCACAGGTGTTACACTGACATTCATTTTGGCTTTTTTCGTAAATCTGTTTCGAAATTCCGAAAATAGGGGACTTGAAATGTTTGAAACTCCGGGTGAATATATGGAGTATTCACGGTTCGAGGTAATTCAAGTAATAGATTCAGGGCGTGCATTAGCGCATGCAGAAAATATTGCCGGTCCAATTGTATTGCTTATACCGAATGAAAACCAACGATTTTATGACGACCAAAAAATCGTCCTTAAAAAAGAACAGCGGGCTCAGAATGTTGGTACTTTCAGATATGGTTACCGCAGGGGACAAAAGCGAACTGTGCCTGCAATCAGAGTTGTCGACGAGGTAGAATTACCGGAAGAATTGGTTGAGAAAGATTTAGGAATGACATTCTTTGATAAGCCAGGAAAGTGCGTTAGTCGAAAGGATTTTGAAGTTCAGCAAGTGCTGGAGTCAGGGGATGCTATCGCTCGGGAAATTAACAATAATATATCGGGGTATGTGTTTACATCAGATTTGGAAGTTTTGATATTGGCAGAGGAAGGTAGTAACTTTTATAATAATCAAATCGTTAAAGCACCTAAAGGCAAATGTGCACGACAAATTGGGAATTATAAGCATGGTTATAAAACGATACCTATAGTTGCTTTTAAATAAGTTTGTAATTTCTGTGTGGTAATAATTGTCTATGCTTTAATTGATAAAAATAAACATTTATGCCCTTAACTCCCGTCATTTTCCTGATTTGTCTTGCGATCGGTATCGTTTGCCTTATCTATATTAAGCGTAAAGAGCGTGAACTCATTGAGCAGGTCACGCCTGTTTTTCGTGGAGAATGGTCGGAACGAAGACTGATTTTGAAATTGCTGAAAGCAGGTATCAATCCCAAAGCGATATTTCATGATTTGTACCTGCAGAAACCTAACGGCACATATACCCAAATTGATGTTGCCGTTGCTACGAAAGCCGGCATTGTTGTGTTTGAGGTAAAAGATTATAGCGGTTGGATTTTTGGAAATGAACATCAGAGATACTGGACTCAAATATTGGCATACGGAAAAGAAAAACATCGCTTTTACAATCCGGTTATGCAGAATGCCGGACATATTCAAGCCATAAGACAATGTTTGCCGCACAATCCGAATATTCCGATTTTTTCTGTTATTGTATTTTTCGGAAACTGTGAATTTAAGAATATCTCGTGTGCTGCTGATAACACTTGTATTATCTACCCTCGTTCCATTCAGAGTGTAGTATCCGAGATTCTGATGCAGCCCGAAGCAAATTACAATGACAAGCATGAAATAATGAATGTATTTACAAAAGCGGTGCTAAATGGAAATGATCCCATGATTGTTTCGGCTCAAATGAATTCGGCGGCATATTATGGTCGCAATAAACCCCAATCGACCTATTATACTATGTTATGGGGTTCATTGTTTCGCAGACGGTTCTGGTAAGCGTGAAGAACTAACAATCAGATAAAAATAAACGAAAAAACAGATTGTAACTTTAACAGTGTCAGCACGGAAACGGCTTTCCGCTTTGCTGACACATTTTTTTTCTTGAAATTTGTGTTACAAAACGGCGGGTTGCTCGTTTTGCTAAGTGAACAGACAAAAAACTGACGAACGAAACCAACAATTTATGAGCGAAGAAACGCTGACATCGACCTTCATACTGCTGCGCCGGAAATTTCTGCGCCTGGCTTCGCGCTTCTTCCCCGACGAGGAGGATGCCAACGATGCCTTGCAGGAGGCTTTCTGCCGGCTGTGGCCGAAGCGCGACGAAATCGACAGCCGTCAGGAGGCGGAGGCGATGACCGTGGCGACGGTGCGCAATCTGGGCATTGATGCCTATCGCAGACGACAGTCGGTGCAGTGGCTCGAATTGAACGAGGAACGTGACGGCGGTGTGGCCGAGCCGGTTTCGGATGAGTTGGAACGGCGCGAACAGTTCCGCACGGTGGAAGCGATTATCGACCGGCATTTGACGGAAGTGCAGCGCACCATTGTCCGACGGCGTGAATACGACGGGGCGGAATTCTCGGAAATCGCCGCAGAACTTGGAATGGAAGAGCCGGCTGTCAGGATGCAGCTGTCGAGGGCTCGGAAAACAATCAGAATGTGTTATCAAAAACTATCGGAAAAATGAACGGACAACAGGCAGACATACAGAATCGCACCCGTGAGGAGTGGCTCGCATTGAGCGAACGCTATTTCGAAGCGCTGACCACTGTCGACGAAGAACTCGAACTGCGCCGGTTTCTTGCGACGGCTGAAGCTCAAGGCAGGGAGTTTGACGAGTTGCGGGCAGTGATGGGCTTTTTGACGGTCGGAAAACGGGAGCAGGAGCGCAGACGGCATCGAACGTTACGCCTGAATATCAGCCGTGTGGCGGCTGCCGTTGGCGTGTTGCTGGTTGTGGCCGGTTCGGCATTCTATGCCGTCGACCGTCGACAGAACCAGTGTGTGGCCTACATTGGAGGCGTAAAATATACGGACGAAAGTGTGGTGCTGGCCGAAATGCACCGCTCGATGGACGATATGGGCGAGGCTTCGGAGGCTATGGATATCGACAGCCAGATGGCCGACATTTTCAGTACGTTGGGTGAATGATTGTAGAACGGATAAAAAGAAACGACGAGATATGAAACGAGCAGTTTTAATTTTGCTTCTGCTGACAATGGCAGTTCCTGCGGCATTCAGCCAAAAGGGAATGGCTATCGGCGAACTTTTCAGCAGCGGACTGGAAAAACAGCCGAATGTGGTGGAGGTAATCGTGAAAGGGAAAAAACTGGAACCTTACCATCTGACGGTGTTCCGCAGCTTGACGGTGAAGTCTGATGCCGCTACGGCTGAGCGCATGGAAAAGCTGGTGCTCAGCGATGCGAAGACGGCTACCGACCGCGAGCAGGGCATGACGGGAGGCCGTCTGTACTACGGGTTCTTTACCTTTGCCAATGGCGACGGCACATTCCGCTATGTGTTCTATCGCAACAACCTGCTGCGCAAAGGAGCTAAACCCGAAACAACGGTGGTTTACATGGAGGGAAAGGCCACGCTGGCGCAACTGAAGTCCATGTTTAAATGACAAATCAAGTGACAATAAAAATACAGATAAAACATATGAAACGAATGATTTTTTGCATGGCTGTACTTTGCAGTGCATTGGCAGCCGGAGCAGTTGAGACAGTGAAGGCTGATTCCGTATTATGCTTTCATAAACCGGATTCGGTAGTGGTGAAGCACAACGATGAACGGGTGAAAGTGGAGGTGTACGGCATACCCGAAAATCCCGACTACTACTATTCCTATGCCCGCAGCGGTCAGGCGTTCGACAACGAAATCGTAAGCGAGGGTTCTACTAACTGGGATTTCAAAATTCCGTTTGTCGACAACAAGAAGAAAACTACCCGCAAGCCGCGGTTCAGCTTTGAAGTGGGTGGCGTAGGCGTTGGTTTTGTAAACGCCATGAATGCTCCGGCTCCGATGGATGTGGACATGGGCAGTTCGTATGAAATTTTTGCCGACCATATTCTGAATCTCCGTTGTTATCCGTGGGCAACTAAAAACACATCGTTTTCAATCGGTTTTGGTATCGGATGGCGCAACTACCGCATGACCGGAAAGACTCGTTTCGTAAAGGACAACAGCGCGATTTCGTTTGACTCCTATCCGGAAGATGCCGATGTGAAATTTTCGCGTATCAAGATTTTCAGTTGGACTGTTCCTGTCATGTTCCAGCAGGAGCTTGGTCGGGCTTTCACTTGGAGAATCGGTGCGGTGGTGAATTTCAATACGTATGCCAGCATGAAGACGGTCTACAATCTGAACGGCGAAGAACAGAAGTATTTCTCTGACAATATCCATCAGCAGCGCGTAACGGTGGACTTGATGACCGGGCTAGACTTCAAATCGATAGGCTGGTATGTGAAATATTCCCCGTGCAATATGCTTCACAGCGACTTCGGCCCGTCGTTCAACCACCTGTCGACAGGTTTGACGTTATTCTATTAGAAAGTAAAACGGTCAGAGTAATCTGACCGTTTTTGCTATTAGGAGGTGTTGAAATGTTACAAATCTTCGCCGTTTGCAGCGTTTTTTAGATTTTCGTAGAACATTGAAAGATTAAAAGTTCCATAGAACTCTGATATGGAAAACCATACCATTCTGTCTGAAAAACCAGGCTTCTCAGGATTTTGGTAATAAGCAGCTTGATAGGATTTGTTGTTGACAGCTATTTCGTATGAAATGTCTTCATCCTCAGATATAAAATACGTAAAGACTTCAGGATTTGCAGTCTTGTAACGAGTGTTGTTATTAAATTGGTTGCACAGATTATTGTAGCGTATTTTTATCTGTGCTTCATTCCTGTTATTTTGGTCTAGGACGCACAATCGATGAACGATATTGTTTGTTGTTTGTATGATAATAACAACGTCTTCACCATTAAATTCGCCCATTAATCCATCTTTAGATTCTGGCCAGTCGGTAAATCCTTTGGCTTTCAGTTTCTTAATCATTTCAGGTTTTGTTCCGTCAATAGGAATGCCTAAAAATGTTGTAACGGCTTCTGTTTGGGCACTAAGTGAGAAAGCAAAAAGTAGTAATGTGCAGAAATGTAAAAATCTTGTCATGGCAGTATTATTAATAGTGGGTTGTATATTTTGCAATTTTAGTGAAAAAATGGTAAAATGTCAAATAATATGCTATGTTGTTTAGCATAAATGATTAATAATAGATCTTGTAGTACCTTTTTTAGGAATAGAAATACGTTGGGAGAAGATAGGCTGCACTTCGGAAATGCTCTCTGAAACAAAATTTGAATTACATTCATTTTGTTTCATTTTGTTTTTTGATAAAGCCAGCTGCGGTTCGGAAAAAACGGACAAGTCCTTTTTTTCTCTCACCTTGCTTGTCTTTTCGCTCAGCTTGCACTATCTTTGCAAAATAAAACATTAAAACAAAAATAGTTGTGGAAACTAAGTACATATTCGTGACTGGTGGTGTTGTATCCTCATTGGGCAAGGGTATCATATCATCATCTTTGGCGCGTTTGCTTTTATCACGCGGCTTTAGAGTAACTATCCAAAAGTTTGACCCGTACATCAATATTGACCCGGGTACGCTAAATCCTTATGAGCATGGCGAATGCTATGTGACAGTTGACGGTCACGAGGCAGACTTGGACTTGGGACACTATGAGCGTTTTACCAATGTTCATACAACGCGTGCCAACAACATTACAACCGGCCGTATCTACCAAAGCGTTATCGACAAGGAACGTCGTGGCGACTATCTTGGCAAGACGGTACAAATCATTCCTCATATCACCGACGAAATCAAGCGTAATGTGAAACTGCTCGGCAATACGGGCAAATTCGATTTCGTGATTACGGAAATCGGCGGTACGGTGGGCGACATCGAATCGTTGCCGTTCCTCGAAAGCATGCGTCAGCTGAAATGGGAATTGGGTTCAAACTGTATTTGTATCCACTTGACTTATGTGCCGTTCCTGAATGCAGCGAAGGAACTGAAGACAAAACCGACACAGCACTCTGTAAAGCAGTTGCAGGAGGTCGGTATTCAGCCGGATGTGCTTATTCTTCGCACGGAAAAGGATATTCCTACGGCCATGCGCCGCAAGGTGGCTCTGTTCTGTAATGTGTCGCCTGAAGCCGTTATCCAGTCAATCGACGTGCCGACTATCTACGAAGTGCCATTGACAATGCATGCACAGCACCTTGACGAAATTGTGCTCCGCAAGACTAACACTCCGTTCGAAGGCGAACCTGATTTGACTCAGTGGTACCGCTTCCTCGACATGATGAAGAATGCACAGGAATCTGTCACTATCGGTCTTGTCGGAAAATACGTAGAGTTGCAGGATGCCTACAAGTCAATCAACGAATCTTTGTTCCAGGCTGCTACATACAACGGTTTCAAACTGAATCTGAAATATATCCACTCTGAAAAGCTGAACGACGGAAACGTTGAAGAAACGTTGAAGGATATGGACGGTGTGATTATCGCTCCGGGCTTTGGCCAGCGTGGTATCGAAGGCAAGTTCGTAGCCTTGAAATGGTGTCGCGAGCATGATGTGCCGACATTGGGTATCTGTTTGGGTATGCAGTGTATGGTGATTGAATTTGCCCGCAACGTGCTCGGCTTGAAGGATGCCAACAGTACGGAAATGAATCCGCAGACTCAGCACAATGTCATCGACCTTATGGAAGAGCAGAAGAGCGTATCTAACATGGGCGGAACAATGCGTCTTGGCGAATACGAATGTGTGCTTCGCGAAGGTTCGAAGGTGGCTCAGGCTTATGGTACGACAAACATCAGCGAACGTCACCGCCACCGCTTCGAGTTCAACGAAGAATATCGTGCACAGTTTGAGGCTGCCGGTATGCAGTGCGTAGGTGAAAACCCGTCCACTCATTTGGTGGAAGTGGTTGAAATTCCTGACAAGAAATGGTTTATCGGAACACAGTACCATCCGGAATACAGCAGTACGGTATTGTCGCCGAACCCATTGTTCTTGAGCTTCGTTAAAGCTGCAATCGATAACCGCAAGAAATAAGAAACTATATAACCTATTTAAATTTTTTATTGACTACAATCGATGGATAAGAACACGATTCTCGGGCTGCTCCTGATGGGGCTGGTTATCTTCGGTTTCATGTGGCTGAATGCCCCCGACGAGAGCCAGATGCAGCAGGCGGCAACCGAAAATGTCGCGAAAGATGAAAACGTCGGCAGCGTGTTGGCCGACAGTTTGAGCGCAGCGGAAATCAATACGATTAAGGAGGCTGTAAAGCTCTACGGAAAAATTGAGGAAAAAGAGGGAAAACAGGTGTATAGCATCCAAAATGGTGCTGTAGCTTTTTCGATGAATGACAACGAAGTGGCCGGTACGGTTGCTTTGTCCGATACGGTGCTGCCTTTGAGCAGTCTGACTAAAATGCCGGAACCTTCTTCCCGTCTGCTTCACAATGCAGCCGTGAAGGAAGTGCGTGAGGCTGTTGCCAAGATGACGAAGTATTCCAGTTTCGTTAAGTTTGTCAGCGGCGACAGCACAACCGTGCAACTTCAGAACAATCTGATGGCTATTGACCTTTCAACGAAGGGCGGTGTGATTTCGTCGGTAACGCTGAAGGAATACACTGCATATTCGAAAGGCAATACAGTGCCTTGCGAAATTTATCGCAACGACAACAATTCCTACGGTTTTGTGCTGAACACTCACACACAGCGTTTCGATACGAAGGATTTCTATTTCAAGCCTGTTCAGGAAAACGATTCTACGGTGTTGATGCTGTTGGAATTCGGTACAGGTGTTGAGTTCGGTATCCGTTACACGTTGCCGCAGAACAGCTATCTGGTGAAGATGGAAGTTGTTCAGAAGAACATGAACACCATCATCCCTGCCAACATTGCTACAATGGACTTCCACTGGTATCAGAAACTGGCACGCCACGAAATGGGTGAAATGTTCGAAGAACGCAACAGCGGTCTGTACTATAAGCAATTGGGTAGCGGCGGTGATGTCGACAACCTTAGCGAAACAAGCAACGACCGAGAGGAAGTGGAAGACAAGTTGAAATGGATTGGCTTCAAGGATCAGTTCTTCTCTTCTGTCTTTATCGCCGATACCTATTTCTTGGGTACAAACCACTTGACAAGCAAGGTTATTGAGAAAGATGCTCCCGACCACAAGGGCTTCATGAAGGAACTTTGGGCAGAATCGCAGCTCGAATACAGCTCGACAAACCCGAATCCGGCTTCTTTCCACCTGTTCTTCGGTCCGAACGAATACAAACTCCTTGCTTCATACGACGATATCATTTCGCCGGACGAAGACTTGAAACTGACTAAGATGATTCCGCTCGGCTGGTCATTGTTCCGTTGGATTAATACGGGTGTCATTATCCCGATTTTCAACTTCCTTGGCACGCTTGACCTTAACTACGGTATCATTATCCTGTTGCTCACTATCTTCATCAAGATTGTGCTCTTCCCGTTGACTTACAAGAGCTACTCTTCTCAGGCGAAGATGCGTGTGCTTGCTCCAGATATCAAGGAAATCAACGATAAATATCCGGGTCAGGAAAATGCACTGAAGCGCAACCAGAAGATGATGGAACTTTATAGCCGTGCCGGTGCGAACCCGATGAGCGGCTGTCTGCCGATGTTGTTGCAGATGCCTATCCTCATTGCGATGTTCTCCTTCTTCCCGTCGGCTATTGAACTTCGCGGTGAATCCTTCCTTTGGGCGAAGGACTTGTCGGCTCCGGATGTGATTTTCTCATGGGATGCACATATTCCTTTGATTTCTACATTCTTCGGCAATCACCTCAGCTTGTTCTGTTTGTTGATGACGGCAGTGAACATTCTCTATACTTATATTAACATGCAGTCCAACCCGTCAAGCAACCAGATGCCGGGTATGAAGTGGATGATGTATTTGATGCCGGTAATGTTCCTTGTATTCTTCAACAACTATGCAGCAGGTTTGAGCTACTACTACTTCCTGTCGCTGATTATCACTATCGGTCAGACTTACGCTTTCCGTTTGATTATCAAGGAAGACAAGGTACGTGCGAAAATGGCTGAAAACGCCAAGAAGCCGAAAAAGAAGAGCGGCTTTATGGCCCGTCTGGAAGAGGCACAACGCCAGCAGCAGGCTATGCTCCGCGAACAACAGAAACGCAAAGGCGGAAAATAAGCATTCCTCCTTTTAATCATAAGATAAAAGCACTGTCCTGACTGGGGCAGTGCTTTTGTGTTTTTCATGGTAGGGGAATCTCAAACGTCGTCATGCAGAAGCCTGCTGCTTCCGGCTGCAGAAGCGTACGCACTGCTGGCAGATGTCGTAGCCGAGCATCGCTCCAAGGATAAAATCCTCCTCGGCCGACAATTGGTTCAGCGGACGGATGACAATTTTCCGTATTACCTCCATGCACTCCTCCCGTCCGAAAAACAGATTCATTTTTTCCGGCGAAACAGTTTGAATTTCATAGCTGATGCCGTTGCTTTCCAGCCGTCGTGTGGCAAATTCGCGGTGACGGCTGCTCATTGTGAGCAATACCATCGAACGGATGCCCTTTTTGTATTCATAGATGCAGTTCATAAACAGCTGCAATTCCGCAGGCACGCTGTCGGGGTGGGGTTGGAGGATTTCGGTTTTCATTGTCGTTTCCTTTATGATGTCAGTCCATGTGTTTTTTTACATTCTCTGCCCAAGCGGCAATGCGCTCGTCGGTCATGTCCGGCTGGTTGACTTCGTCGAGTGCCAGTCCGAGGAATTTTCCGTCAACAACAGCCGTAGAGCTGTCGAAGTTGTAGCCCTCCGTACCGATACCTTCGGCGAAGGTGCATCCGGTCGGTTGCAGTTCGTTGTAAAGTGTTCCGATGGCATCGCAGAAAGTGTCGCTGAACGATTCCGAATCGCCGCAGCCGAAAAGTGCCACCGTTTTGCCGGAGAGGTTCATGGATTTCAGCACGTTCACAGCATCGTACCAGTCGTCCTGCAAGTCGCCTGCGCCCCAGGTCGACGAGCCCAGCACCAGAACGTCGTAGCTTTCAGCCAGTTCTTTTGTCAAATCGGCCGCGCAGTGGATGTTTTCCTTACCGCAGCCCAACACTTCCGCAATCTTTGCGGCAACTCCTTCAGTAGTTCCCGTAGTGGAACCGAAAAAAATACCCGTTTTCTTCATCTTGTTCTGTGTTTAAAATGTCATATGCAAATGTAGTGACGGCAGCTATGCTTGTAAATCGCTATTTTATGCGATATTTTCCGGCATGTATACCGACAAAATGCGATAGCTTCCCGATGTGTTTTAAGTTAAATTAAGAGGCCTTTTGTGTTGCCTGGCAGTAGCGTTTCATGCCGGTTGCAGTTGTCAGTACCAGGATATTTTGGCTTAAATGTGGTGTAGAGGTTTGGATTATGATACTTTTCACTAATATTCTTAAAATAATTCATAGAAATGTAATAAAAGTATGGATTTTATTCGCTATTTTTGCACTAAGAAACATTAATTAATGTTTAATTAACGCAATTTATTAACAAAACAAGAATTATGAAAAGAAATCTAATTCATTTCCTGTTAGTTGCACTTATGGCAGTATGTAGCATGTCTGCATATGCTCAGACTACTACAGTTACTGGTCAGCTTGTTGATGCAAAAACAGGCGAATCATTGGTTGGTGCTACCGTTTTGGTTGAGGGTACCACACAGGCTATGGTAACCGATATTGACGGTGGTTTTAAACTGAATGTTGCACCCAATGCTACATTGGTATTTAAGTTTGTGGGCTACGTTGAACACAAGCAAAAGGTTGACAAGAAGGGTCCTTCTGTTGATTTTGGTGTTATTAAGATGCAGCAGAGCGCTGTGATGTTGAACGACGTTGTGATTACGTCGTCGGTGGCTGTTGCCCGCAAGACTCCGGTTGCTGCTTCCACACTTGAACCGATGTTCATTGAACAGAAATTGGGAACAAAAGAGTTTCCTGAAATTTTGAAATCAACACCGGGTGTTTATGCAACTAAACAAGGCGGCGGTTTTGGTGATTCACGTATCAACATGCGCGGCTTCGAGTCGGAAAACATTGCCGTTATGATTAACGGTGTGCCGATGAACGATATGGAATGGGGCGGTGTGTATTGGTCAAACTGGGCAGGTTTGTCGGATGTGACTCGCAGCATGCAGACTCAAAGAGGTTTGGGTGCATCGAAGGTTTCAGCTCCTTCTGTGGGTGGTTCTATCAACATCGTGACAAACTCTGTTGAAGCAAAGAAAGGCGGTTCCGTTTCCTTTACAATGGGTAATGACGGTTACAATAAAATCATGTTCAATGTGTCAAGCGGTATGACTAAATCTGGTTGGGCATTGACTTTGTTAGGTGCTAAATCATGGTCTGACGGTTATATTCAGGGTACTGAATATGAAGCCTACAACTGGTTTATCAACGTTGCAAAACGTATCAACGATGCTCATCAGTTGTCATTCACAGCATTCGGTGCTCCGCAATGGCACAACCAGCGTAACAACAACGACGGTCTTACAATCGAAGGCTGGCAGACAGTTGCTAAAAAATACATGAACGGCGACAGCCCATACAGATATAACCCTACTTACGGTTATGGTATCAACGGTGAAAGAAAGACTTCTGCCCGCAATGCTTACCACAAACCGCAACTTTCGTTGAACCACTTGTGGCAGATTGACAACAAGTCATCATTGAGTACTGCTCTTTATGCTTCTATCGGTAACGGTTACGGTTATTCCGGCCAAGGTTTGGAATCATCTGACAGAAGCCAGTGGTACGGTGCTTCTTACGGTACGCTGAACACTACTTTCCGTCACGAAGACGGTACTTTTGCTTACGATGAAATTTACAAATTGAACCAGGAAAGCGAAAACGGTTCAAGAATGGCAATGTCCAAGTCATATAACAAGCACACTTGGATTGGTTTGCTTTCTACATATACAACCAAGTTCGGTGAATATGTTGATTTTTATGGTGGTGTAGACTTCCGTTACTATAAAGGCGTTCACACAAATGAACTTTGCGACCTTTACGGCGGTGACTACTTTGTGGATTCTTCATCACGTGAAAATGTGTTGGTGGCAAACAATGCCGCAGCTGCTGCCGGAAGCGCTTTCGTTAACCAGAAGTTGCAGATCGGTGACGTTGTATATCGCGACTATGATGGATATACAGTTCAAGAAGGTGTATTTGCTCAGGCTGAATACAACAGAGACAAACTCAGCGCTTTCGTTGCCGGTTCTATTTCAAACACAGGTTACTGGAGATATGACCGCTTCTACTATGATGCCGACCATGCAAGATCGGAAACAGTTAACTTCTTGGGCTACACTGCTAAGGGTGGTTTGAACTACAACTTGACAGACAATCACAACGTATTTGCCAATGTAGGTTATATCAGCCGTGCTCCTTTCTTCTCAGGCGGTGCATTCCTTCAGTCAACAACCAGCAACCTTACTAACCCGGATGCTGTGAATGAAAATGTATTCTCTGCTGAATTGGGCTATGGTTTCCGTTCTCGTTTCTTCACTGCTAATTTGAACTTGTACCACACTAAGTGGATGAACAAGACAATGAGCCGTGGTATCGACTTGAAGAATGGTGACGGCGAATTTGTTGACCGCATCAGCATCAACATGAGCGGTGTTAACGCTATTCACCAGGGTGTTGAATTGGACTTCGTTGCAAAACCGTTCAGCTGGTTGGATATTCGCGGTATGTTCTCTATGGGACACTGGCGTTGGAATTGCGATGCCAAGGGTTATTTCTATGATTCAACAGGACAACCGGTAAAGAGCTGGACTAACCAAGGTGAAATCACTCACGCATCAGGAATTCAGGCTGAAGACCACGCTTCAATGACTATCCATTTGAATAATACGAAGGTAGGTAACTCTGCTCAGACAACTTCTGCTTTGGGCTTCGATGCCAAGATTACTAAATCTTTGAGTGTAGGTCTTGACTGGAACTACTATGGCCGCAACTACGCTGACTGGTCATTCAGCTCAAGCGATTTGGTTGCCAACGGCGAAAAATCATACGACGATCCTTGGAAGATGCCGGATGCAAACGTGTTTGATGTAAGCGCAAGCTATCGTTTCAATATCGGTAAGGTGAAAGCTACTCTTTACGGAAACATCGATAACGTGTTTGACCAGGAATACATCACTGATGCTATCGACGGTTCTTCACATACATGGAAAGACGCACGTGTGTTCTACGCATGGGGTCGTACGTACAGCGTGAGACTGAAACTGAATTTTTAATTTCTAAAGTAGGTAGAATTTATGAAAAAAATATATTTTATCCCTGCAGTAGCAGCGCTGCTTACGCTGGGAGCGTGCGATTACAACGAGCATAATTTTGAGGGCTTGGAGGATTTGACTCGTCCTACCAATGTTATGAAAAAAGATTATACATTGACGGATGCCGACTATGCCACTATTGCCAATAACAGCACCAACAAAGCGATTGCTGCTTCAGCTGGTCTTTCTGGCGAATTATCAGCATTGAAAACATCGTTGACTTTCACTGATGAATTGCCCGGTACGGAATACATTCCTGCATTTTTGGCTTCTACCTGGTATTCTGCCGATGAGGGTTCAGCCATTAAGGTGACTTACAAGCAGCGCAGAGCTTCCACAGCGGTGGAAAAAGCGCTGAATGCAGCGTCTATCTATAGCGTTAAGAATGACGATTACATTGCTGTATGGGACGGCGCAAAGAATACATATTTCACACCGAAAGAAAGCGCATCCAAGCATGTTCCGGGTATTTTGAAAACAGCATTTCCGGAGGCTGCCGAAGGTAATATCGTATTGGTTGACTATAACTATTCGGAAGAAGAACCTCAAGGTGCACAGCCGGCATTGGAAGAAGGTTTTGAAAGTCAGGTTGCCAATGAATCAGTGGCAATCGACGGCTGGCATAATGTGACAACTGTCGGTTCATACACTTGGCAGGCCAAATCGTTCAGCGGAAATCTGTATATGCAGCAGAGTGCCTACAAGCACAGCGACGGTGAATTGGAATCTTATATGATTACTCCGCAAATAGCTGTTGAGGCTGGCATGAAGCTGACATTTGATGCTTGCTACGGTAATTATAGAGAAGAAGGCGGACGCCTCTCTTTGCTTTACAGCGAGAATTTGTCAGATTTTACAAAAGAAGCAGTAGCAGCAGCAACTTGGGTCGACATTACGGATGCTGTTGAAATCCCTGTTCCGTCTGGAACTTACGGCACATTGAGCAACGTATGTGATTACGATCTTTCTTCATTGGCTGGTAAGAAGATTTACTTGGCATTCCGCTATACAGGTAACTCCGATAAAGCTACAACAACTGTTCAAGTTGACAATATTGTGGTTAAGGCATCTGCCGGAACAAGCGAATCTAAATCTGTTAAAGTAAGCGATCTTTTCCAATTTGACGGTTCTGCCTGGAACTTGTTTACAGGTGCCCTTTCATTGGACGAAGCCGATTATCAGGCAATGGGCAGCTCTTACGGTAACTTGGACGATTCAATGTCTCCTGATTTGTATTTGCCGACTTATCTGTCACAAAAGTATCCTTATGCACAGGAAGAGGATCAGTATACGGTTGCATACAAATATTACTCAAACAAGGTGACAAGCGTAAGCTGCGCTACTTATACAAAAACAAACGGACAATGGACTCCGGCTGCTGTCGAAGTTCTGACAAATCAGTTCGTTCTGTCTAGCGGTAAATGGAACTATGACCCAAGTACAGTGATTGACTTGCCGGTAGAAAAAGGCAATGCTGAAGTGTCTGCCTTCTATCAGGCCATTACAGATTGGGTGAAAGAAAATTACCCGGAATATGTAACCGGCTACGGCAACAATGACTATTATTATGGTGGTTCTGCTTATCAGAACAACTTCGACTTCCGCGTAAGCGCATGGAAGGGTCAGGGTACATACAACGACATGAGCGATGCCGATATCGAGAAATTGATGTGGGAACGCCTGCCGGAATCTTTCCCTCACGCTCTGGAAGCTCTTTATAGCACAGTTGCTCCTGTGGATGGCATTGATGTGATTTACACTATCAATTTCGGAATTTATGACGGCAGCGCTACTACTTCTTGGACAATCCAATATAAGGTTGTAGGTGTCGGTAAATTCGAATACATCGCAGAATCTTTGAAGAAAGTAGAATAAACTCCTTTCAGTAGTCTGAAAGACTGAAAATAAAATTACCCAAGATTACCAATGTGTAGTCTTGGGTAATTTGTTTTTTACGGATTAAAGTTGCTGTCCGTATCGTTTTGCAGATATATCAGTATGTCAGAATCTGGACGCCGTTTTCGGTCATGAGGAAAGTGTGTTCCCATTGTGCTGACGGCAGTTCGTCGTCGGTCACTACGGTCCAGTCGTCATCCTCGTCGACAAACACCTTCCAGGTACCCATGTTGATCATCGGTTCGATGGTGAACACCATTCCCGGAACAAGAAGCATGCCTGTTCCCTGGCGGCCGAAGTGGAACACGTCGGGTTCTTCGTGGAATTCCAGACCGACACCGTGACCGCAAAGGTCGCGTACCACTGAAAATCCGTTTTTCTTGGCGTGGCGTTCGATGGCATGGCCTATGTCACCTACAAAGCAGTAAGGTTTCGCCACTTTCATACCGATTTCCAGACATTCTTTAGCCACACGCACCAGCTTTTCCTTTTGCGGTGTGGTTTTTCCGATGATGAACATACGCGACGCGTCGGAATAGTAGCCGTCGAGAATCGTCGATACGTCAACATTGATAATGTCGCCCTCTTCCAGAATCTCGTCTTCCGAAGGAATACCGTGGCACACTACCTCATTGATGGATGTGCAGACGCTTTTCGGAAAGCCTTCATAGTTGAGCGGAGCCGGAATAGCTCCGTGGGCGGTTGTGTATTCGTAAACAAGCCGGTCAATGTCGGCTGTGCTCATGCCGGCTTTTATTTCTTTTTGCACAAGGTCGAGCACTCCCGTGTTGATTTTTCCGCTTCGGCGAATGCCCTCGATTTGTTCCGGAGTCTTAATCAGCTTCGGTGAAGGGACCAGATGGCCGCGTTCCTGATAGTAAAGAATCTTGCGGTCCATTTCCGTAAGTTCATGTCCCTTAGGAATAATCCAGTTTCGTTTGTAAGCTCCCATTTTTCAATTACATTTATTTTCGGTTGCAAACTTACGCAAAATCGCCGGAAAATGTTCCTGAAAAGTTCGTGGAAATGCAGTTTGAGGGCAGAAGTTTCTGTCCTGGCTGTTGGTTTAGTCGGGAAATAGTCGTAAGTTTGTGTTGCAAAACGAGCATTTAACCTCAATCATGTTACGTAGTTTATTGAACCATTTTTTTGTCATTCTGATTATGACTGTCCTTGCATTCTCATCTAACGCATCTGCGTATAAAATCGTGCCACAGCCTTTGGCGGTTGTCGAGGCCGAAGGTACTTACGAAATTTCCCGAAATACATCCGTTTTTGTGACCGACAAGTCGCTGTTGCCCACTGCGCACTATCTGGCCGACTATGCGGAAGAATTTTTAGGCATGCCGCTGACGGTAATGGAAGAACCGGTGATTGGAGCGGCAGGCGGCATTTTGCTGCGTTTGTCCGACGATGTGCAGGGAAAGGAGGCTTACCGCCTTTCGGTGACGGCCGACGGAGGTGTGGCTATTACGGCATCAGCTTCGGCCGGTGTGTTTTATGGTGTGCAGACTTTGATACAGCTGCTGCTGTCGCGTCTGGGTATCCGTGCTATTCTCAAGGCGGTGGAAATTAACGATCGTCCGCGCTTTGCCTACCGTGGACTGCTTCTCGATGTGGTGCGCCATTACTTCCCTGTTGCCTATATCAAGAAATATCTCGACTTTATGGCGTTTCATAAGCTAAACCATTTTCATTGGCATCTTTCCGACGACCAGGGCTGGCGGCTCGAGATGAAATGCCGTCCGGAGCTGACCTCTTTCGGCTCTTTCCGCGAAGGGGAGATAGAAGGGCTTTATCCGGGAGAATACAAAGAACTTCCTTATGGCGGCTACTATACACGCGAGGATGTGCGGGAGATTGTGGAATATGCCGCTGCGCGCAACATTACGGTCATTCCCGAAATCGACATGCCGGGTCACTGCATGGCGGTGCTTGCCACTTATCCCGAACTGGGAACTAATCCGGAAGAAGAAAAGAAATGTGCCTTGACATGGGGCATCTACAATAAGTTTAACAACGTACTGGCTCCGAAACCGGAAACTTTCGACTTCCTGAACGACGTTTTTACGGAAATTTGCGAAATGTTTCCGGGGCCGTATGTGCATCTGGGTGGTGACGAGTGTGCACCGCGCTGGTGGAAAGAGTCGGAAGAAACCCAACAGTTCATGCGTGAGAAAGGACTGAAGGACGAGGCGGCTCTCCATTGCTATTTTGTCCATTATGTGCAGGACGTGATTGAACGCAACGGAAAGACGGCTTTCGGATGGGATGAAGTGCTCGAAGGCGGTGCATCGGAAAACTGCGTTGTGGTCAACTGGCAGAAGCCTGAATTCGGTGTGGAATCGGTCAAGACCGGACACCGCACGGTGATGGCAAGCATGCTTTGGAATTATTTGAATCTCGCAGAGTCGGCCCGTCAGCCGGAAGTGGGGCATACGTGGGCGTTGCCGATGAAGAAGGTCTACGGTTATGACATTGTGCCCGATTCTCTCAGTGCAGAAGAGGCTTCGCTGGTGATGGGTGTGGAAGGCTGTATGTGGACAGAATATGAGCCGACGACATGGAAAGTGGAATATTTTTTGTTCCCGCGCCTGGCGGCTGTAGCTGAAAACGGCTGGTCGGCTGTTGAGCGTAAGAATTGGGACGACTTTGTGGACCGTATGCTCCGTCAGCTTGACCGCTACGATTTGTGGGGTATCCGCTATTCAGAACGTTTTCTCGAAACTGAAGACATCAACCGTAAGAAATAAATCCGTTAGAAATGAAAAAGAATCTTCGCTATATACTGGCATTCGCCATTCTGCTTGTCGCTCCGCTGTTGGCTGCCGCCAAGAACTATGATATTGTTCCCGCTCCTGTGGAAATAACGGAGGGGGAGGGTACATTCGAAATTGCCCGTGGGGCAGTTGTCGGTGTTGTCGACAAGACGTTGCTGCCGACTGCCGAATATCTGGCCGACTATATGGAAACCTATCTCGGCATTCCTTTGGCTGAGCCGCAGTTGGTGAAAAAGACGAAAAATCCGGCTGTCCGTCTTCTGTGGAATAAGGATGCCGGTATGGGAGAGGAAGAATACCGGCTTTGCATCACGGCTCGCGATGGTGTCGTTGTCGAAGCTGCTTCGCCGGCAGGCATGTTCTACGGTGTGCAGACGCTGATACAGCTGTTGCCATCCCGCCCCGGAATCCGTGCCATATTGCCGGCAGTTGCCGTGCACGACTATCCGCGGTTTGCTTTCCGTGCGCAGCATCTCGATGTGTCGCGACATTATTTCCCCGTTGCCTATATTAAGAAGGTGCTTGACTATATGGCATTCCACAAGATGAACTATTTCCATTGGCACTTGACCGACGATCAGGGATGGAGAATCGAAATGAAGTGCCGGCCGGAGCTGACGGCTAAAGGTGCCTGGCGCGAAGGTGAAATAGAAGGACTTTATCCGGGAAAATACAAGGAACTTCCCTATGGCGGCTACTATACGCATGAGGAAGTGAAAGAGATGGTGGAGTATGCCGCTGCACGCCATATTACGGTCATTCCCGAAATCGACATACCCGGCCACTGCATGGCTGTGCTTGCCACTTATCCCGAACTGGGAACAAAGCCTGACGAGGAAAAGAAATGTGCCCTGACTTGGGGAATCTTCAACAAGTTTAATAATGTGCTGGCTCCGAAGCCAGCGACGTTCGATTTTCTCCGTGACGTGTTTACGGAACTGTGCAGCCTGTTTCCGGGGCCGTATATTCATCTTGGGGGCGACGAGTGTGCTCCGCGTTGGTGGGAAGAATGCGAGGAAACGCAGCAGTATATGCGTGACCACGGAATTCCGACAACATCCGCTCTCCAGAGTCATATCGTAAACTATGTGGTGGACATTGTGGAGCAGAATGGCAAGACGGCTCTCGGTTGGGACGAAGTGCTTCAGGAAGGCGTATCTCCGAAATGTGTCATCGTCAACTGGCGTGCTCCGGAAAACGGTGTCCGTGCCGTCAAAGCCGGTCATCGCACGGTTATGGCGAGTGCACGCTGGAGCTACTTGAACGTGCGGGAGTCGGCCCGACAGGATGAAGTGGGACCGGTAAGAGTTCTTCCGATGAAAAAAGTATATGGGTATGACGTCGTGCCCGATTCGCTCAGCGCAGAAGAGGCTTCACTGGTGATGGGAGTGGAAAGCTGTCTGTGGACCGAATATGACCCGACGACATGGAAGGTGGAATACTTCCTGTTTCCGCGGCTGGCGGCTGTGGCCGAAAACGGCTGGTCGGCTGTCGAACGTAAGAATTGGGACTATTTTGTCGGACGTATGCTCCGTCAGCTTGACCGTTACGACTTGTGGGGAATACGTTATTCCGAGCGCTTTCTTGAAACAGAAGACATTAAGCGGATACGGTAGTCCGTATTCTGCAATATAATGGGTGGGGCAGGCTGATTAACAGTTGTTAAAAGTGTTGTCCCCCCAATATTTTTTGCCAATAAAAATGTGAATAGTATTAAAAATAGTTGTAGTTTTGCAACGTAACTATTGTTGTTGTATGAAAATATATGCTTATGATTCGAAGATTCCCTCTTTTCGTTTGTGGGGGAGTTGCTTGAACCTATGTTTGTATATGTGTATAACGACTAACAATTAGCGAAGAAAAACAATTAGTGATTATTAATACCAATGTAAAACTAAATCAATTCTTGAATGAAGAGCTTTTGTTTACAGTTGAATCGTAGGTCATTGCTTACAGTGCTTATGGCATTGTTTGTTATCATTCCTGCGTTTTCACAGAAGATAACTGTACAAGGTACGGTTATTGATGAAACCGGTGTTCCAGTCATCGGTGCGAACGTGATTGCTGTTGGAGCCAGTGCCGGTGCTGCAACTGACTTTGACGGTAATTTTACATTGTCTGTATCTCCGGACGCAGTGCTGTCTGTATCGTACATCGGTTACGAAACCCAACAGGTGGCAGTCAACGGTCAGACTCAATTGAAGATTACATTAAAAGAAAACAGCGTTGTTCTTGACGAAGTTGTTGCTATCGGTTACGGTACAGTCAAGAAAGAAGATGCTACCGGTTCTGTGTCAGTGATGAAACCTGACGAAATCGAAGCCGGTTTGGCTACATCAGCCCAGGATTTGTTGGTAGGTAAGTCTCCGGGTGTTGTTGTAACATCAGGCGGTGGTGACCCGCAAGCAGGTGCTACAATCCGTATCCGTGGTGGTGCTTCCTTGAACGCCAACAATGACCCGCTTATCGTTATCGACGGTGTGCCCATCGACAACTCCAGCGTACAGGGTATGTCAAACCCGTTGGCAATGGTCAGCCCGGACAACGTAGAATCAATGACAGTGTTGAAGGATGCATCTGCAACAGCTATCTACGGTTCTCGTGCATCTAACGGTGTCATCATCATTACTACAAAGAAAGGTCAGGCTGGTAAACCACAGGTTAACTTCACAGCCAACATGTATGTCAACCACGCCCGCAACACTTGGGAAGTGCTCGATGCTGATGCTTATCGTGCATTGATGACTCAATACTGGGGTGAAGGTTCAGAAGCCGTTCTTGCTATGGGCAATGCCAATACAAACTGGCAGGACGAAGTGCTCCGTACTACTATTTCTCACGACTATAGCTTGAGCGTAGGTGGTACTGCAGGTTTCTTGCCTTACCGCGTGTCAGCCAACTATACCAAGTCAAACGGTATCATCAAGACTTCAAGCATGGATCGTGTGACAGCAGGTATCAACTTGACTCCGAAATTCTTCGACGACCATTTGAGCGTACAGTTGAACGCTAAGGGTTACTACTTCAAGAACAACTTTGGTGACTCCGGTTCAGTAGGTGCTGCCGTTGCTATGGACCCGACTCATCCGGTTTATACCGACTATGCTATGGCTGAAGGTTCTGCCGGCAAGCTGTTCAACGGTTACACTACTTGGGAATCAGGTGGCTTGGCAAATATCAATGCTACACAAAACCCGGTTTCTATCCTGATGGACCGCAACAACTATGCTGACGTTCTCCGTTCAAACGGTAATTTGCAGTTGGATTACTCAGTTCACTTCCTTCCGGAACTTCACTTGAACTTGAACTTGGGTTACGACTGGTCACAGACTAACGAATACAACACTATCGCTCAAAACTCACCGACAGCTTGGCGTTCATACAAGAAGAACGGTGCGAGCGTAGAAACTTACAAATACGAACGTAAGATCAATACATTGTTGGACTTCTATGCCAACTATAAGAAAGACATCGACGCTATCGATTCTAACATTGATGTGACTGTCGGTTATTCTTGGCAGAACTTCGACAACTACGGATGGAACGACAATGGCGTATTCATGAGCGCCGGTTACCAAAATCCGGTAAATAACAATGGTGTTTACTCATTGGTTATCGATGAAGCTTCTAAAGACGCTATCGGAAGCGTGTTTGAAAACAAACCTCGCTATCAATGGATGTCAGAACTTCAGTTGGTTTCATTCTTCGGTCGTATCAACTACTCTTTGATGGACACTTACTTGTTGACATTCACTCTTCGTGACGATGCAACTTCTCGTTTCCACAAGGATTGCCGTTGGGGTCTGTTCCCATCAGCAGCTTTGGCTTGGAAGATCAGCAACATGGACTTCTTTAAGGATGCAACTGACGTGATGAACGAATTCAAGTTGCGTTTGGGTTGGGGTGTAACAGGTCAGCAGGATATCGGTTCTTTGTTCCCATACATGGCCGTTTACCAGAGCTCAATCCAAGGTTCTTACTATCCGGGCATCATCAACCCTGTTGGTTCGAACGGCGAATATGTTTACTATCCTACACTTTATCCGGGCGGATATGACCCGAATATCAAGTGGGAGGAAACAACTACTTACAATGCCGGTATCGACGTTGCATTCCTTGGCAACCGCATCACTGCATCTTTGGACTGGTACTTGCGCGACACTAAAGACTTGTTGAGCTATGTTACAGTTCCTATCGGTAGTGCAACAACCAACGAAATGAACAAGAACATCGGTACATTGCGCAACCTCGGTGTTGAATTCGCTATCAACGCCCGTCCGATTGTAACTAAGGACTTTACTTGGACCGTTGACTACAACGTTGCTTGGAACAAGAATGAAATTACTAAGTTGAACTCTACTGACGACCCGAACTACTTCATCAATACAGGTGGTATTTCTGGTACAGGTAATACAGTTCAAGCACACAAGGTGGGTTACCCTGCTTATTCATTCTACCTCTACGAACAGGTTTACGATGCTAACGGCAAACCAATCGAAGGTGAATACGTAGACCAGAACGGTGATGGACAGATTACAGGTGAAGACCGCGTATTGCGTCATCAGAAAGACCCGAAAGTAACAATGAGCTTGAGCAACACATTCAGCTACAAGAACTGGGATTTCGGTATCGTACTCCGCTCTAACATCGGTAACTACGTTTACAACAACGTATTGTCAGACCGCACAGTGTTGGGTAACACATGGAAGAACAGTAACTTGAGCAACTTGGTTGTAAATGACTTCTATTTCGACGGTACTCTTGAAGAAAGTAAGGAATTGAAGTTGAGCGACTACTATTTGCGCAATGCAAGCTTCCTCCGTTGCGACAACATCACACTTGGCTACACTTGGCAGAACCTTTTGAACAACAACTTGCGTCTGCGCTTGTTCGGTGCCGTTCAAAATCCGTTCGTAATCACCAAGTACAACGGTTTGGATCCGGAAGTGTTCAGCGGTATTGACGATGGTGTTTACCCACGTCCTACAACTTACTCTTTGGGATTGGTAGCAACATTCTAACCTTTAATTTGATTCTCATATGAAATATATCAATAAAATATTAACAGCAGGTTGCCTTGCATTGGGTATGGGGTTTGCAATGACTTCATGCGTTAACGACCTTAATGTTACCCCAAAAGACCCGAATTCATTTACTTGGGCAAACGTAGAAGCTGACCCTGACACATATCTTCCGCAGGTGTTCGCTAAATGTTATTCTGTTCTTGCCGTTTCCGGTCAGAGCGGTGAAGGTTCTTCGGATATGTCCGGTCTTGATAACGGTGCCGGCTGTTATCCGCGTGCCATCTATATGTTGAACGAGTTCCCGACTGACGAAACATTGTGGATTTGGCCGGATGCCGGTGTGGTTGATATCGTAACCGGTACTTGGGCTAACAACAACGTAAACATCTACGGTACTTATTCACGTCTTTACATTGCCATTGCTCTTTGCAACGACTTTATCCGTCAGACTTTGGAATCAGGCATCGATTTGACTCCGGCTGTACGTACAGACTATAACAATGTAGAACAATATCGTTTGGAAGCCCGCGCTCTCCGCGCTCTTTCTTACTGGTATGTGCTCGACTTGTTCGGTAACGGCGGTTGGGTAGACGAAACTATGGATTATGGCGACAGCCCGCTGCCTATCACTCGTAAAGATCTTTACAACCGTTTGACAACAGAATTGGAAGCCATCATCGCTGCATGGCCTGCTGCCAATGCAAAACCGTCATACGGACGTGTTGGTCTTGACGGTGTGAAAGCACTTCTTGCCAAAGTTTATTTGAACGCTAAGGTTTATACTAACGGTGAAGTTGACGGTTATGAAAAGTGCTTGAACCTTTGTAACCAGATTATCGATGCTCACAAGGGCAGCGGTTTCAAGAGCTCAGGTTTGGCCAACAACTATCATGCATTGTTTGCAGCCAACAACGACAAATACATGCCGGGCGGTTCAAACTCTGCTGAAAACGAAATCCTTTGGGGTATTCCTTACGATGCAACTAACATTCAGGCTTACGGCGGTACTCGCTTCCTGATGGCTGCTGCTTTCGTAAATGCTACAATGGCTGACCAGAAATATTATATGAGCTGTCTTGACTACGGTTTGAATGACCAATGGGGCTGTATGCACGCTCGTGCTGAATTCTCCGATAAGTTCAACTCAACAGACGTTCGCGATGACCTTTGGAGCAAGGAAGCTCAAGGTTTCACAAAGGAAAATACTGAATTCTCGAAGTTCAACAACGGTTACGCTGCTGTTAAGTTCACTAACCTTATCATGAACGCTGACGGTTCTTTCCCGAAAGCCGACAATTCTAAGCCTATCGCAGTTGACAACATCGCAGAATCTGCAAAAGTTCTGAATGTAAATGCTCACCCGGATACAGACCTTCCGGTGTTCCGTTTGGCTGATATCTATTTGATGAAGGCTGAATGCTACGTTATGGGCGGCAAGGGTAATGCTGATGAAGCAATTGCTGCAGTGAACGTGGTTCGTGAACGTGCCGGTGCTTCTACTTGGACAAATGTAACGGCTAACGACCTTCTTGACGAACGTGCCCGCGAATTGTACTGGGAAAATCACCGTCGTACCGACCTTGTTCGTTTCAACAAGTTTACAAGCGGCTATACATGGTCATGGAAGGGCTATGTTGCCGGCGGTACAGACATGGGCTCACACATGAACGTTTATCCTATTCCGGCTAACGTGATTGCAGCTCAACCTGAATTTGGTGCATATCAGAATGCAGGCTATTAATCCATTTAAAAAGTGAATACTATGAAATTGAAATATTTATTATTGGCGATAGCCGGTCTGTCGATGTTCACTTCCTGTGAAACCGATGAGCCGTCACTGATAGTGGCACAATATCAGAAACCGACAACTTTTGTGCTCAACACACCGCAATTTGCCAACGGTGTATATGATTTGCAGAATGCAGGTGCTCTCAACCTGACTTTCTCTCAGCCGGACTACGGTTATTCAGCTGTCTGCAAATATACGATTGAACTGTCAAAGACAGAGGATTTTGCCACTCCTGTAGCTATGTCGACTACTTACAGCGTATGTGACATCGATATTGATGCTAACGATTTCGCAATGAGTGTCTGCACAACTTACGGTTGGGAAAGTCAGGCAGATATTGATGCAGCTTTGGCTGAAGCAGGAGGTACAGTACCTGTTTACGTTCGCGTTAAGTCTCAGCTCAGCAATACACAGGTGAAGGATTCTGAAATCACTTCCAACTCTGTGAAGCTGAATGTAATTCCTTACTTTGCATTGCCGGCAATTGAATTGCCAACTACAATGTACATGATTGGTAACTTCTGCGGTTGGGAATGGTCGAACGCTGCCGAAATGGTTCCGGTTCACTCTAATCCTGACAAGTTCTGGTGCATCCGCTACGTTGCAGAAGGCGAAGGCTTCAAGTTCAACACGAAAGCTGAATGGGGCGGTGACTTCGGATATGAAGGAACTACTTTGGTATCTAATGTTGAAGGTCTTGAATTTGCTGCCGACAACGACAAGAACATTACAGTAAACAAGTCCGGATGGTATATCTTCGGTGTTTCTGTTGCTTTGTCAGGTCGTGACCTTCTTTATACAGTGACAGTCTTCCCGGCTAATGTATATGTTTATGGTGCTTGTACAGGTTTGGGTGACAACGGTTGGAGCGATATGCCGGAATGGACATTCGTTGCTCCTGAAACTGCTGACGGTGATTTCGTTTCTCCGGCATTGGCAGCAACTGGCGAACTTCGCTTGTGTATCCACCCGTTGGATCTTGAAGGTAACCCATGGGCAGGTGACTGGTGGCACACTGAGTTCATCTTCTTAGACGGCAAGATTGCTTACCGTGGAACAGGCGGTGACCAGGAACGTGTAACAGCAAATCAAGGCTTGAAAGTTTATTTGAACTTTGTAACAGGTAAAGCAAGCGTAAAATAATAACCTTAAACGGCTGACTCCGGCGGACATTTTTATAGTCCGCCGGGCGGAAGCCACAAATGAAAACGATTGATATGAAAAAATTAGGAATATTTTTAATGTCTGCTCTCGCTCTCGGTTTTACTGCTTGCGACGAGTACGAAGAAGCAATTCCGCAAAGCAACCCGCAGGCTCCGGTCATGTCGGTTGAAGGTGTGGAAGTGACATCTGGCAATGAATTGGCAGCTTCCATCAATTTGAACACATTTGAAGGCGATTCTCTTGAATTGATCAAGACTGTCAAGAGCCCGGAACTGAACGAAGGTACTACTATCGTTTACAATGTTGAGGTTGCTTCTGCTGCCGATTTCAGTGACAAACTTTTGGTTGCCACAACTGAAAGCAAAGTGGCTAAAACAGATTTGGATAATGCTTTCCGCACATTATTCGGAAAGACTCCGAATGCCCGCACCGTACATTTCCGTTTTGCTCCATATTTCTCTGACGGAGCGACTCGCGTGAAAATCGGTGGCGCCGATGTTTATTTGAACGCTACAGAACAATCAGTAACTCCGGTTGACTTGGGTATCTTTGTTGATGAAGCCTACTATATCGTAACTGATGCTTGGTTCGGACCGGGTTGGGACGAATCACTCATTAAGTTGGAACACAGCGATGCAGATGTTTATGACGATGCTGTATTCTCATTGACAACTGTGCTTCAACAAGGCAATATCCAATTTATGGGTGCTAAGGACGTTGAAGCAGCCAAGAACGATCCGGGTAATGAATTCCTTTATGCATGGGGTCCGGGTGCTGAAAACGGCAAATTGTATCAGGGTGAAGAAGCTTCAGCTTACACTATCAATACAACAGGCCAATACAAAGTTCGTATCGACATGCTCGAACGCACATATATGATTCAGGCCTACACTCCGGTATTGTATGTTGTAGGTGCATTCAACGGTTGGAATGCAAGTGCCGGAACATCTTACGTATGTGAGGAAGAGTCAAACGTGCTGACTGGTTTCGTTGACATGACTTTTGACGGTACTAACGAATTCAAGTTCACTGCTCAGTTGGATTGGGAACCGGTTCAATACGGTGCCGGTGCAGAAGCCGGAACTTTGGCTGATCACGGAGGTAACATCACGCTGGAAGAAACAGGTGTCATGTACTTCAAACTCGACCTTAACGAAATGACTTACGTTGCTACTAAGATCAATTCGTTCGGAGTTATCGGTAACGCAACTCCTGGCGGTTGGGACAACGAAACTGCCCTTACTTACAATGGCGGACTCGTTTGGGAAGGTACTGTAGAGTTGGAACCCGGTGAATTGAAATTCCGCGCTAACAACGCTTGGGATGTAAGCCTTGGTGGTAGCTTTGACGACCTCGGTACGCTCAATGCTCCTAACTGCACAATTTCCGATAAAGGAACTTACAAGATAACGCTTGACTTGAGTGACGCTAACCAGCTCAAGGCAACTCTTGTTAAACAATAAGATTTTTTCACTTGCAGAAATCCCCGTCAGCTCTCTGGCGGGGATTTCTCGTTTTTATGCAGTTGGGATTGTAAAGGTATGGGTATCAATATCCCAGTTGCTTTACCCATTTCCGGATGTCATTGTCGCTTGCATGATTGAGTAGCTTCCCTTCTTTCCACTGAAGGTGGGGATATGTTTCTTTCAGCACTTTTATGCTGTTGGAAATGCCGCTACTGCCTGAGGTGGCAAACTGTATGATTGTTTTACCCTCGAGGTTGTGGCTTTCAATGAAGGTGTTGATGATTCTTGGTGCCATGTCCCACCAGATTGGATAGCCCAAAAACACGACATCAAAACGGTCCGTGCTGAATGCCTTTCCTCCGATGGCAGGTCGTACGGATGGATTGTTGGTTTCCTTGGAACTGCGGGAATTGCTGTCGTTCCAGTCGAGGTCGGAGGCGGTATAAGGTTGTGCCGGAACGATTGCATGAAGTTCTCCGGCTGTTGCGTCGGCCAGTTTTTCTGCCACTTTGGCTGTGGTGCCTGTGGCGGAAAAATAGGCGACGAGAATTCGTGCGTTTGCTTGTGTCTTGTCCATATTCGTTTTTTGTTGTGAACACAGGGAAAAAGGTATCCCTATCAGTGTGAGTATTGCTAAAATAGTCTTAAACATAAAGGGGGAGTTTAATGTTTCAAACGGTTGTATTCTTCATCGGTCACGGGTTCGAGCCATTCGTTTGACATGTTTTCCCCGTCGATTTCAACTGCAAGGTGGGCAAACCAGCTGTCGGCGGCCGCACCGTGCCAGTGTTTGACTTCGGCAGGAATGTGGATGACGGTGCCCGGAAGGATTTCTTGTGCTTCCTTGCCTTCCTCCTGATACCAGCCGCGTCCGGCGATGCCTATCAACATTTGTCCTCCGCCTTTAGTGGCCTTGTGGATATGCCAGTTGTTGCGGCATCCCGGTTCAAACGTGACATTGGAAATATTTGCCTGTTGGTTTGATACGGGGTAGAGGTAGCTGTTGCCGACGAAATATTTTGCATAGGCTGTGTTGGGTTCTCCAATTGGGAAAATCATCTCTTTTTGGAAGGCAGCTTTGCTGTCGCTGTCGGCTGTTTCGTCAGCCCACACATTTTTTGCGAGGTTGAATGCTGCCCAGGCTTTCGGCCATCCGGCGTAGAAGCCGATATGAGTGATTATTTCGGCTATTTCCGTGCGCGTGATGCCGTTGTTTTTTGCCGACTGGAGGTGAAATGTCAGAGAGTTGTCGGTTATGCCCTGACTGATAAGTGCGGTAATGGTAACCAGGCTGCGGTCGCGCAGGCCAAGTTTGTCGGTGCGGCTCCACACTTCACCGAAAAGAACATCGTCGTTTAGTTCCGCGAATTTGGGCGCAAATTCTCCCAACTGGTCGCGTCCGGCTGTCTGTACTATCTTTTTCTGTGCCATAATGAAATTGGTTGTTATTGCTGAAAGTATCAGCATGATGAATATTTTCTTCATTTTGATAAAGGTTTTATAGGTGTTTTCAGTTGTTGCATGGAATTTGATACAGCCTTTCGACTTCGGAAGGTGCATGAAGGTCGAGAATCAGGCTGTGTCCGGTATCCATTGCTGCAATTGTCTGCATTTCTTCTTCGGACAGACGAAAGTCCATGACTTCGAAATTCTCTGTCATGCGTTCCTTGTGGACCGATTTCGGAATTGCGACAACTCCGCGCTGCAGATGCCAGCGCAGCACGACTTGTGCCGCCGTTTTTCTGTATTTCTGTCCGATGGCCGACAAGACAGGATTGGAAAACAGGCCGTTTCTTCCTTCGGCCAGCGGTCCCCATGCTTCCATTTGTATGCCAAGCGACTGCATGATGTGCATGGCTTCTGTCTGCTGGGTATAAGGATGGGTTTCTATCTGATTGACTGCCGGTATAATATCCGTGTTTTGACACAAATCGAGCAGGCGGTCAGGTTCGAAATTGCAGACTCCGATAGCACGGACCCGTTTTTCATCGTATAGTTTTTCCATCGCACGCCAGGTTCCATAGTAGTCGGCAAAAGGCATGTGAATCAGATACAGGTCGAGATAATCAAGGCCTAATCTTGTCAGCGACGAGTCGAACGCTCGGAGAGTGTTGTCGTATCCCATTTCGGAAATCCATGCTTTGGTGGTGATGAACAGCTCCTCACGAGGAATGCCGCTTTTGCCGAGCGCAGCACCTACGGCCCGTTCGTTTCCATAGACAGATGCCGTGTCGATAAGGCGGTAACCGACTGCGAGGGCATCGCTGACTGCTTTTTCACAAGTGCCGTTGTCGGTCACCTGGAAGACGCCGAAGCCAAGCATCGGCATCTTTATGCCATTGTTGAGTGTAACAAAGTCCATAAGTCTGAATATTATTTGTCGATTTGACTTTCTGTAAACGGGTCGGCACGATGTCCCATCAGGTCGATTTTTGCATATTCCTTGTCGAATTCCTCCATTTCCCACGCTGAAAGGCGGACAGTGGCGGCACCGAGGAAATCGTCAAGATGTAGGGGATTCGTTGTGCCGGGTATCGGTGCAATCCATGATTTGCGCGACAGCATCCAAGTGAGCGCAAATTGGGCGGGAGTGATGCCTTTGCGTTCGGCCCAACGGCGGACAAGTGCGACGAGTGGCATATTGTGTTTCAGCGCTTCCGGGGTAAATTGAGGCAGGTTCCATCGGCGGTCGCCACGCTTGAACCGGCTGTTCTCGTTGATAACGCCGGTGAGAAATGCCCGGCCTAACGGGCAATAGGGTACGAAGCCGATTCCCAGTTCTTCAAGAGTTGGGAATATTTTCGTTTCCGGCTCGCGCCACCAGATGGCATACTCGCTCTGTACGGCTGAAAGAGGACATACGGCATGAGCACGGCGGATGGACCGGGCACTGGCTTCCGACAATCCCCAATGCAGCACTTTGCCTTCCTCCATCAGTTCTTTCACAGTACCGGCCACGTCCTCCATCGGAATCTGTGGGTCGACACGATGTTGATACAGCAGGTCGATGTGGTCGGTATGCAGTCGTTTCAAAGAGCCTTCGACGGCGCGGCGTATGTGGTCGGGGCGGCTGTTTAGGGCGGTCGGCTTGCCTTCTTCAACGCCGAAACCGAATTTTGTGCCGATTTTCACTTCATTGCGGAACGGTGCAAGAGCTTCGCCCACCCATTCCTCGCTGGTGTAGGGGCCGTAGACTTCGGCTGTGTCGAAAAAGGTCACGCCTTTTTCATATGCTCTGCGGATGAGGGCAATCATTTCCTTTTTCTCATACTTTCCACCATAGTAACCCACCATCGGAAGGCATCCCAGACCGATGGCCGATACGTCCAGCTTGCCGAGCTTGCGGTGTTCCATGTCTTGAGGAGTATTCGATTGGCCGGGCGTACGGGTCTCTGCTGTTGGTGAGGTTTGTGGAAGAACATTCGATAAGCCTGTCCATGTGCCTATGGCCGATAATGTAGCCAATGATGACACTCTTAAAAAATCTCTTCTGTCCATAGTTCGCTTCGTTTTAAATGAATGTAATCCGTCAGCCCCCTCAATATCTCCATTTCGTTTTCTTCCAGGACGATGGGTTTTTGTCGGTCGGTTTTCGCATTTACTCCGTCCTGGATTAGGAAGCTGGCTATTATGTGCTGTGTCGTCGTGTGATAGCGGTCGGCAATGAAACTGACCGTTTCATCATGATACAGCTCGGCGGGTATATCTTTAAGCATTTCCTTTTTGTTTACAATGCAAAATTATTTGCCGCGGCGGAAACGTTTGTAACGATATGTGGGGAGTTTGTACCATTTTTACGGATTTTCCGTATCTTTACATGTGATAGGATACGTTGTGGGATAGACGTGCTTGAAAACAAGTTGCCGTTTGTCTCTCCGCTCTTTTTTCGCTATCTTTACAACGAAGATGGAATTTGATTTTCGGATAAAAAATGTTTGGGACTGAAATGGGCAGGATTAGGAAAATTCGGAATGTCGGTGACTACAGCAGTTGGCTTGGGCATGTTGATACCCATCCTTTGGTCAGTGTCATAAGTTATGAGGCTGTGTCACCCGTGCGCCACAGTCTGAATAATTATGATGTCTATGGAATCTTTTTCCATGATGAGGCGGATATTGATTTGGCCTACGGATGTGGAAAGTATGACTATAAAAAGGGAACCGTCATTTGTGTCGCTCCCGGGCAGATTGGAGGTAAGGAAGACAATGGTGAACAGGTGATGCTGACGGGTTGGGCGTTGCTTTTCCATCCCGATTTGCTGCACAACACTCCTTTGGAGAAGAAAATCAAGGAATATTCCTTTTTTGACTATCGGGTGAACGAGGCTCTGCATATGACAGACGAGGAACACGATATTTTTGTGTCGCTCATGCGGCAGTTGCAGGAAGAACTTCAGAAAAAGCACGACGAACTTCAGGATGCCATTATCGTAGGATATATAGAACTTGTTCTGAACTTTTGCCAACGGTTCTATAATCGGCAGTTTTTGACCCGGAAATTGGCGAATTCGGATATTCTGATGAACTTCAATGCTCTGTTGCGCGACTATTACGACAAAAATTTGCAGATGGAATTGGGGCTGCCCTCTGTGCAGTATTGTGCGGACAAATTGTGCCTGTCGTCGAATTATTTCGGTGACGTTGTAAAGCGGATGACTGGCGACACTGCCAGCAACTATATCCGTCAGTTTATTGTCCAATGTGCGAAGAACAAACTGGCGGACGGAATGACTGTTGCTCAGGCGGCTTATGACTTGGGGTTTGACTATCCCCAACATTTGAGCAGAATGTTTCGGATGCAGACCGGAATGACTCCGTCGCAGTATTGCGACAAATTCCGCCGGAAATAATCATATCATTGTGTCTCCATTAATATTCTTCCTCGTTGAAGAAAGTTGTTTAGTCGTTATGTTCAACAAGTTGTCTAAATTACATGTTATTTTGACAAACAAAAGTAGAATGGAGTAAGCTTCATTGTTTCTTTTAATGATTAAAGTAACTTCTCCAATTCTTCAATTGGTGGAAGTAGCTTTTTGAGTCGTTCATCCATATCTGCAGAGGTCTTATAGGTTGCAACACCCATAGGCTTATCGTAATCTTGGATAACATACTCAACAAATCTTTTATTTGCGCTTTTACAAAGAATAATGCCAATGGAAGGATTTTCATTTGGTTTACGGACCTCATCGTCAAGAATACGAAGATATGCAGCCAACTGACCAAGATATCCGGGCTTAAATGGACCATCCTTCAATTCTACACAAACTAGAGATGCAAGTTCTCTGTTGAAAAACAGCAAATCAGGAAATTCTTCAACTCCATATTTCTCTAAATGATATTGATTTCCCACAAATGTGAAGTCTTTGCCGAATGTCATAATAAATTCTTTTACATTCTGCACAATACTTTGCTCGATCAATCGCTCATCTCTGTCTTTATCACGTACAAATAATTCTTCCACATTAATAAAGTCGAGTAAATATTCATCCTTAAACATTGAGATGGCTCGATATGCTTGAAGCTTATCTGGAATATTTTTTTTGAAATTATTCGGTATTTGACCCTGATGATTATATAAATCATCATTTATCATTTTCTCTAATTCATCAACCTTGGCTTTGGTTTCAAACGCAAACTGAATATAAAACTTTCTCTGTTCCATATCCTTTACTTTGCTTACTATGGCATAATGGTGGGTGAATCCTATGCCCATAAATGCAGATATAGGGAAATCAGAACCTACATTAAAATGAATGATGGGTAATTCATTCGTTTCAACGAACGAATTTGATTTGTTCGTTGCCAATTTGTTCGTTTCAACGAACGAAATATTAGAAGACTTTTCCATTCTTCGTAAAAAGTTCGCATTTTTCGTAGACTAGGGGCAGAAAATCCTCTCAATCCAGGTAGTTCTTTACGCAACTGTTCACTAAGTGCCTCTATAAATCCTTTACCCCAATTCTTATTTCTGGTATTAACTGATATAAATCTTCCAATGCCATAGTATAATGCCAATTGCTCCTGATTTATTAGACCTAAAGCACGTTCCTGACTATTAAGAATCGCATTCTTTATGATATGAACTGCATTATGAAGCTCACCCAATTGATTTAAACCATTATTTTCACCCATAATAATTTCTTTATTTAAGAATTACATAATGACCAATAACATAATCTGGAACGGTCAGAAACAAAGATAACAATAATAAATGCATCTATATCAAATTCTATAATTCTTTATTCTTCAATAATGCTATTTTCTCAATAGAGGAACAGGGGCCGTAAAACAATCAGCGCGGCAGGCAAATGGATTGTCTGTCGCGCTGAGATTTTTGTTTAGCCTATGCGTTGCTATTAGTATTCTTCCTCGTTGAATAAATTATCTATATTGATTATCAGCGTGTTATGTAATAATCAATGAATTTGCACAAATAAACCACGCCGTCTGGGGCGATATAATTAATAGTGGTGACAGGTAGAATACTATTCCATGATTCTACCGATACGCTCAACAATCAGCTCTGTATATTTGTCTTTAAACTCATCATTTAGGAACGAATTGCCGATAAGCATTTTCATTTCAGGCAAAAGTTTTACATACTTGTCGATAAGACGTTCTATCGTCTTTTGTTCAACACCCATTGTCAGACCTGATGTTATGAAATCCGACCGTTTCAGCTTTTTCTTTTTCCCATTCAAAGTCAAGGCCAATTCCTCCTCATCTTTTGGGTTTAAAATTACGGCATTCAGCATATCGTAAGCTGGAGTCAGGCGTATATTGCCATCATTCGGTTCAAACAATGAAAAATTCTTCAGATGCATGTCATTATTGCCTGTAATCCATGAAAATAACACAACTTCAAAGAAATTTGTCACATCCATTTTGGGCATTGAAGAATATTGTACTATCGCTTTGGCGATATGTTCATAACTGCTTCTATATTTATGTTCAGTCAGTCTTTCTGTCAACTGACACATGTCTTCCATCGCCACCTTTTCACCGGTACTTGAGCGGTCAATCCTCTTTGTCAGGTAACACAGACTATTGTCAGCCATACGCATCAATGTATGTGGCACTATGTCGATTTTAGCCAATTCTGCCAAATGCATGGTCAGGTCTTCTGTTTCCGGCATCTGGTCAAATTGTATTGTTTGAGGCTTACATATAAAGCCTCCCCATAATCCCACAATAGTCAACCGTTGACTTCCTTCATGTTCATTAAGATGCAAGGACAATTTTGGCTGGACTCCAGTAAGGGACGTCTGGTCTTTGATGACCTGCAAGGCCAGATTTTCCAATTCTTCACAACTGTAATCCAGAGCCGGAGCTTTTTCAGTGCCAAAGAACTTCCTTGCACACTTGGCATGAAAATCCTTCTCCCCCTTTTCAAGCGGACGGTAACAATACAAGCATTTACTCATTTCCACTTTCCTCCTCTACTACAGGTTCAACACTTACGGCTCCTATACAGTCTTGGCAGCAAAGCAGCAGCAGAGACATTCTGTCAAGCAGACTTATATCTGTATTACGCAATGCTACATCCAAGAGCCATCCCTCAGGTATAAGTCCGTCAAAGAAGGGGAAGAGCACATTACTTCTGTAAACCTCTTTCCGCAAAGGCATGGTCAGGCTGACTGGTTTCGCTTCATTCGATGTCAGATATTCCGGAAGATAATGGAATTCATAACCGTCATCCCCTTCCGTAAGGACTCCTGCCAATACATTCTTATAATATATATTTGCCCGTTTCATCGCTGTTTATTTTGTTTCGGTTGTGGAACCATCTCATAATTGAAGAAATCAAGCAATTGATTTACCTTGTCAAGACGCAAGGTAGGTTTTCCCTGTTCCAGATCACGGACAAACCTTAGTCCTACGCCTGACTTGATGGAAAGCTCCTCCTGTGTCATATTGAATTGCTTGCGCAACGATTTGACTGTGGCTGATAGCGTATTCATATCGTAAATTATATCAGTTCGGGTACAAATATACAGAATTATTTTGAATTATACCATATTGGGTATAAACAATGCATCGCAATTATATATTATACCTTTAAGGGTATAATGTATGGTTCTTGTTTTCTTTTACGAACCGTTATACGAACTGTTTACAAGCATTGTGAACACACCTTTTGATTAGATTGGTGCAACAGTATTTGCCTGACAGCAGCGCTAAATCCATCATAAAGTCTAATGACCGATTTGGGTTAAAAGGCCTTAAAACCATCAGCGCGGCAGGCAAATGGATTGTCTGTCGCGCTGAGATTTTTGTTTAGCCTATGCGTGCTATTAGTATTCTTCCTCGTTGAAGAAATTGTTTCATCCTTATTTTCAAGTAGTTGCCTAAATTACATTGTTGTTTAGACAAACAAACCACGCTATCTAAGGCTGTCAAAGGCGATTTAAGAAGATATTAGACAAACATATTCTACATTAAATCAATTGCCATTTCCAAAACGTTTTTCCAACTCATTTCCAATCTGGATTAGTTCAATATCATTTCGAGCTGTAGTTTGTACAACCATTCCATACCCTTTTTCTGTCCATGTTAATACAATCTCAATTCGACCTGTATCATAATGTAATTTTTTTACAAATGTTTTTGAATCAGGAGTATATGCCAATGATGTAACTACACTCTCAATATATGGAAGAATAAATAAACTTTCCTTAGCAAACTTTTTCAACACATCATTGCCGTGATGGTCAGAAGATAATTTGCATTGTTTTTTAGTTTTCTCTAATCCGCAATCGCAAAAATTACAAGGTTGTGTTTTTGCTTGCCATTGTTTATATTCTAAAGTTTTATAGTCTTCAGGATTCGAAAATGATAAAACTTTGTGTTCTTTTTCTTTGCCTGAATCATCAACGTCATATATAACATATTCTTTGCTTTGTTCCCAAAAGTCACAAGAGCAAAGATTCTGACCAATAGAATTATATAAACATACAGCAGACAAACCATAAGCAGGTTTCCTTTCCTCCTGATTAAGATCATTAGTAACAGAAACGGAAAAAGTATTCTCTATATATGTTTTCTCCTCCTCAGAATCTGGTTCAAAATATGGTGGATGCAACATTGACAATAACAACATTTCCTTAATTCCACGTAAATTTTCATTGCAAAAATCTGCAATAGAATAGTCTTGACACAGAAGAATTTCAGCCATACCTCTATCATGGCAACGTACGACATTAAAACCCTGTTTCTTCGTTTCGGATAGCAGCGAAGCAAATTTGTATGCCCTTTCTTTTGCACATTCTTTTGATTCACATAGCGGAAAACAAGAGAGCTCGTTAAAATAAGCGTCCATAACTCAAACTAAAGTAACTAATTGTTTTGTCCATTCATCCAAAAAGTCATCAGGATAATCACTTAGTTCTCCAAAACGATCACACTTGATTATTTTTACAGATGAATTTGTATTTATATCATCATGAGAGAAAAAAATAATCTCAGCATCATTAGGAGACAAATCATTTAATTTTTGTTTCATTGCAATACGGAGCCCATTTACGACATGATCACTATGGGTTTCAATCAAAAGTTGGATATTATTTTTAATAGATACTTCTATAAGGAATTTTGCCAATCTAGATTGAGCTCCTGGATGCAAATGAGCTTCTGGATTTTCAACAATCAGTATACTTCCTTTTTTTGCAAGCAACGCTGCAACAATAACAGGTAAAACATAGCTATAACCAAACCCTACATTGATTGGGCGGAATTTATGACCATTATTTACAGAATCAAGAAAGAGCTCAACACTATCATCATCTTTAGGTTTAGCTTCTAGAGTAGCGCCTGTTAATATTTCCGATAAAACTTCACACACTTTTTCTTGGAATAAAGAACCTTGATTGGAAAGTACATTAATAACGTACTCACCTTTTACCCCTAACCTATTATTATCCAATGAATCTATTTTAGCGGAATTATTTTTAGGTCCTAAACGTTCGGCTGAGACATACTGCAACAATTTGAAGTTTTGTAACATCATGATATCAGATGTCGTACTAACAGATTTATTTTCACTAACGATCTCTTTATCTGAAGTTGTTTTTACATCAAAACGATTTTCCTCATTAACTAATAACTCGCATAGTTTTGCCATTTGAGTTTTTTGAGGTAGCTTTTCAAAACCTAACTCTATCCGATTATCGTCATCTTGAAATGCCCAATAAAATTTTTTAGATTCTGTATTGACATTCACCACTTCGTCAAAAGTTCCCAATGCTACCAAATCCCCCATTAAACGTAATTCTGCAATGTCATTACACTCTTTCATTGTTTGAGCTAACAACAAAAAAGACTGAGCTATAGTAGATTTGCCTCGGCCATTTTTCCCATACAATAAATTAATTTGAGAAAGAGGAATTGATTGCCTTTTATGGAAACACTTAAACCCCTCAATAGTTATATTTTTAATCATATTATTCCTTATTAAGCCATGTCCAAACAGTCTTAGACAACCACCCCTGACGATTTCTATCAGTAATATCTACGATAAACAATAAATCATTTTCATCAATTTGTGGACGCAAAGTGTCATATATATTTTGAGCAACAATAAAGTCATTGACTTTCACCATCCACACAGATTCTAATGGATGCTGCCAATCGCCAAGACCTTTTATAGCCTCGTAAAGATCTGAATAATCTTGTCCAGGTTCCTTTAAATCGTATGTTATCAAAAATATTTTAGACATAGATACTATATTAAACTTTTTATCAAATAATTATACATACAATTGAATGAATGTACAAAGGTACTATTTTTTTTATTATTTTCTTTGTATTTACGTTTTTTATTATATGTTGAAATATAATCTCTCATAGGCCTATATATGTGAAAACTTTTCACTATCTTTGCTTTAAGATAACAAATTTGAGCCGTATGGAAACTGATATTAATCGACTAAAAGTGGTTTTAGCCGAAAAGAAAAGAACTAATAAATGGCTATGTGAACAGTTGGGAGTAAACCCTTCAACTGTTTCCAAATGGTGCACGAACAGTTCTCAGCCAGATTTGCAGACTCTTGTCAAGATCGCAAGACTGCTGGAGGTAACTGTTGATGAATTATTAAATAATAAAATCGAATTGCAATGATTAAAGATATAATAGATGCTAACAATAATGTAACTGTCGGAGCAAAGGAAATAGAGATTCTGAAAGAGCATTTCCCTGCTTGCTTCCGTAACGGTTCATTTGATATTGAGCGGTTGAAGGAATATCTTAAAGATAAGATACACGTCACCGAAGAAGGATATGAGTTACGATTTCTTGGGAAAAACTATGCCCGCTTGCTGGCATCTTTGGATACAACGACTGTTATTGTTCCGGATGCTGAGCACAACAATTTACCCGAAAACAAAGACAGCAAAAATATTTATATCAGTGGCGACAACCTCGATGCATTAAAACATTTGCTGAAGTCTTATGCCGGCAGCATAAAATGTATCTATATTGATCCTCCTTACAATACAGGGTCCGATGATTTTGTTTACACGGATTCATTCAACTTTACGGTTGAAGAACTGGCATCGAAACTGAGCATTTCCGAGGAACAAGCCAGCCGAGTTCTAGACTTGACGCGTCGAGGATCTGCCACGCATTCTGCCTGGCTCATGTTTATGTTGCCTCGACTATTGCTTGCTCGCGACCTGCTTTCAAAAGACGGTGTGATATTTATTTCCATCGATGATAATGAACAAAGTAATTTGAAATTGCTTTGCGATGATATTTTTGGGGAAGAAAATTTTCTATCAATTCTTGCCAGAAGGACTAAAAGTGGAGGTGGATCAGCAGCAGATTCATTCGCAGTGGAACATGATTATATATGTGCATATGCGAGAGATATTAATTATGGTGGTAAGCTATTTATTCCTTTTACAGAAGAGTACTTAAAGCGGTATTCGGAAGAAGATGAACATGGTAAATATTTTTGGGATACAATGGAGCGTTCTAGTACTAAAACTAGACCCTATACTATAACCGCCCCCGATGGGACTGAATTGACAGGTAAATGGTTTAGAAGCAAAGAACGTTTTTTAAAAGACAAGGAAATAGGAGAAATTAGATTCTTGAAAAAAAATGATGGGAACTGGTCTGTACAATTTAAGCAGCGTCTTGCCCCAGGTAAAAAGATGAGGACACTTCTTTATGAAAATGATTTTAAATCCTATTCGGATGACCTTGATGAGTTAGGATTAGCAGGAACATTTTCTTACCCTAAAACAGTATATCTTATTCAATATCTTCTACAGGTGGTTGATAATGGTGGGATTGTTTTAGATTTTTTCTCTGGCAGCGCGACTACAGCCCAAGCTGTAATGGCCGAGAATATTAAAAGATCAGCATGTCAAGATGATGCTCTTACATACATTATGGTGCAAATACCAGAAAATTTAGACGAAAAAGTCGTAAGAGAATCTGGAGATACGAGAGAGATTGCGAAAAAAGCAATCTCTAAATTAGATGAATGTCATAGGCCACACTCTTTAGATTACATAGGAATTGAACGTATTATTCGCGCTGCAAAAAAATATCAATCTGAAAATAGTTTGTTTTCATTAAATTATGGATTCAAACACTTCACTCTTCAAGAGCCGACCAACCAATCTATTGAAAAAATGGAACAATTCGACCCTCATTCTATATTTGGCGATAAGACATTGGTAGATGAGTTTGGTGTACCAACAATTCTCACAACATGGCTTGTACGTGATGGCTATGGATTGACTCCAGATGTAAAGACGCTCAATATTGAAGGGTATGAGCTTTACTATATGGATAAGCATCTGTATATTATAAACCCAAATTTGAGTAATGAAGTCGTTGCATCGTTGTTGGACCGATATCAATCGGATGCAGGGTTCAATCCTCAAAATATCGTAATATACGGCTATGCCCTTTCGTGGGGAGAATTACAGGGACTGAAAGATAGTCTTCGGGTAATACGGGACGGCGAGAAGAATATGCGTATTAACTTTGATATTAGGTATTGATATGGAACTAATTCTTCAGCCTTCATTGCCTCATCAGCAAACCGGTGTTGATGCTGTTGCTGATGTCTTTACCGATACGGCGATAAAGTCGCCGACGATGTTCTATGCCAATCCCGAAATAATCCTGTCAAAAGATGGGGTGGGTCAAAATATTGTTGCCATACAGAAGAGGAACAGCATACAACCGGAGAATTGTGCATATTCTCATGATGCAAGCTGCCTGAACCTTGACATCAAGATGGAAACGGGTACGGGTAAAACATACGTTTATACCCGGACGATGTATGAGTTGCACAAACGGTATGGTATCAATAAATTTATTGTTGCCGTACCTACGCTTCCAATCAAGGCCGGAGCAAGACAATTTATGGAGGACGGTTATGTCAAACGTCATTTCCGTGATGTGTGCGGATATGATGCAGAAATCGAATTGCTCACTTTGGAGCCGCCCAAGAAAAAAAAGAAAGGCAGGCAATATTTCCCAGCAGCCGTAAGTGAATTTGTGAAGGGATCGAACAGGGATACCAAAAAGATTTATGTCCTTTTGGTAAATATGCAATTGTTGAAAGTTGCCAAGAATTATATGCTCAGTCGCGATGATTACGGAAGCGTTATTGAGGGGTTTTATCGCCCGTTCGATGCTCTCCGTGCAACTCGTCCATTTGTTATTATTGACGAGCCACATAAGTTCTCACGCGACCAAAAGGCGTTTGGCGTAATCAAGGAAGAAATTAACCCTCAATGTATTATTAGATACGGCGCAACTTTCCCTGAAACAGTGTCCGGCAGGGGTAAAAATAAAACGGTTGTACATGACTATTTGAACCTGCTCTACGACCTGAATGCTTGTGAAGCATTTAACCAAGGATTGATTAAAGGTGTTGCCAAAGAACACTTTGAGCCAGTCTCTAAGAAAGAAGAAAAAATAAAGCTTCTGTCGGTAGTCAAAAATGAGAAAGCCATATTTCAGCATAAAAGTGCAGACAGTCCGACAAAGACATATCAATTACAGGTAAATGACTCGTTGTCGGTAATTTCCGAGGAGTTCAATGGCATCACAATACAAGCCATAGATAAAAATGCCATTGAGTTGTCCAATGGATTGATTAAGAACGTTGGCGAGGAGATGAATGTGGACATTTACATGCAATCGTACCAGGAGCAGATGCTGCGTCTTGCTCTCGAACGCCATTTTGAAACCGAACGGGAGAATTTCTGCGGGCGCACATTTAAGATCAAAACGCTGGCACTTTTCTTTATAGATGATATCACTTCCTATCGCGAGAGCGAGGATGGTAAGAAACCGTATTTATTGGAAGCTTTTGAAAGGTTACTCAAGGAGAAATTGGTTGCAACAATCAAAGATCTGGATAAATCGGAAGCTGAGTATCGGGAATATCTTGAAGCCAGTTTAAACCATATTGACGAATGTCATGGGGGATATTTTGCTCAGGACAACAGTTCGTCAGACGAAGACATTGCCAATGAAGTTAATGATATTCTGAATGGCAAGAAGCACCTACTTGCTTTTAGAGACAAAGACGGGAAATATATTTTGCGTCGATTCTTATTCTCCAAGTGGACATTAAAGGAAGGATGGGATAATCCGAATGTGTTTACTATTGCAAAATTGAGGTCGAGCGGTAGTGAAACCTCAAAGTTGCAGGAAGTAGGACGAGGATTACGATTGCCTGTTGATGAGTGTGGGAACCGAATCTCCAATCAGGAGTTCATGTTGAACTACATTGTAGATTTTACCGAAGCTGATTTTGCCAATAAACTCGTTGAGCAAATAAATAGTGAAGTACCAGGTACGACATCTGTTTCATTGGAGCAGATCAAACTGGTGGCTGAGAAAATGGGCAAAGAAGAAAAAGCTTTGTTTATTGAACTTCTATCAAAGAATTATATTGACTTGGAACACAATATTATTCCGGCAAACAAAACTCAGTTCTTTGAAGAGTATCCATTATTCAAATCTGGATTGGACGCTAGCAAAATCAAAGACCGCAATAAAACATCCGAAAAACCGATTGGCATTCGCAAAGCTCGGTTTGACGAAATTAAGGAGTTGTGGAAGGTTCTCAATCAAAGATATACTATTTGGTACGATGACAATATTGATGATGATTTGGAGAAAGGTTTATCAGAAATATTAGAGGCGCCTTCTATTTTTTCTGAACAGGTTATTTCCAGTCACAGAGATATAGTCAGAAGTGATGGGGCGCAAATGAGAACAGAAACAGGCAGTGGTGTGCAGTATTCCATTGCCAGCACCCTCCCTTATGGCATTTTCTTAAAAAGGATATCATCGGCAACTAATATTCCTGCTTCGATGATACATAAGTCTATTTGCAATTATGTAAAGCGACATGGAAGTATAGATGACAAATACTTCAATGAACAGACTGTTGGTGAAATAATCAGAGGCTTCTCTGACTGGAAAATGGCCACTCTTCAAGGACGATTTAACTACAAAAAGACTCATGGACAACCTGAAGCAACAGCTCTTACCCATAACGATGGATCTGTCCGGGAGAGTATTGCACAAGGAAGGATTGGTGTCAAAATAGAAGAAGGAATTCCAATGGAGAAATATTTATATGACACCAAGGCTTATGATTCATCATTGGAGTTGAAAAACATCAATACCTCCATTGATGAAGTAATTGTCTATGGAAAAATTCCGCGTAATAGTATCGCAATTCCTACCATTACCGGAGAGTCATATAGTCCGGACTTCATGTATGTCGTTAAAAAAGACAATGGAGAAAAAGAGCTCAATATTGTTGTGGAGACTAAGGGAGTTGAAAATAAATCAACTCTTCGCGGCATTGAGGAGGCAAAAATCAAATGTGCCGAGGTGTTCTTCAATAACCTATCAGCACAAGGGTATAATGTATATTTCCGAACACAACTCAACAATAAGAAAATACTGCAGATTGTAAAAGAAGTATTACAGGAATAATATTATAGACCAACATGATAATGATGAGCGACAGGATCTTCTCCATTGGGGATAACTCTAGCAACTCTATGTAGTAAAAACGATAAAGACATAAATTTACCAGAGAATAGCAGCATTGATAATGCCAACTAGGATATTGAAAGAAAAAGAATAATATTTATTAGAATATGTTCGATCAATCATTTTCAGTAGAGAATTACCTTTCTATCTTCCATGAGGAGAATCGTAAAGGGCATATTGCGTTTGACGATATGCCCGAACATTATAGAAATATTGTCTCTGAAATGAAGGCTATGAAAAGTAGAACTCACGAAATAACAAAAAAGAAAAAGAATAATAGGACAGAAGAGGAAATTTCGGAGTTAGAGAGGCTTAAGTCCACCATAAAAGCCAAACAAGAAGATAGAGACAAAGAACTATATAATGAGTTAAGTAAATATGCTCAAAAAGCTAATAACAAAGACTTTATATTGCCGATAAATAATACCTTTATAGATGATAAAGGTAACCAGGTATTTACAATCGATACCCATCAATGGGAGTATTTTTATGCCATTAAGAATTTACAGAGAATAATAAGAGGGTTATTTAACGTAAGACAGGCAAATAAGCACCAAATAATGTCTAATGTTAAATTACTTCTGAATACAACAACACCATTCTACCTTATTCGGACAGATATTACTGGTTTCTTTGAGTCTATTCCACAACAAGCATTATTGGACAAAATAAATGCTAATAATCTTGTGAATAACAAGACAAAAGGAATGATTAAAGGAATATTGTCAGAATATAACAGACAAAAAGACCCGAATAAAATCAAGGCTGATTGCGGTGTTCCTAGAGGTATAGGAATAAGTTCGTATCTATCTGAAATATATATGCATGACATAGATCAACATATTAGAAATTTGCAAAATGTTATATTTTATGCCCGTTATGTGGATGACATTTTGATAATTTTAGCGGGACTCCCTAACAACCAGAGTATATCAGAGTATTATAAAGGGTTAAAGAATCTATTTCAGAATTATGGACTTGAGATTAAAAATAACAATCCCGCAGAAGATAAGTGCAAGCTTATTGATTTTTACAATAGTACTGCAAAACAACAGTTTACATACTTAGGTTATAAGATAACGATTTCTAAACCCAAAAGCGAAATTAATGCAGAATTTGGTATGTCTGATAAAAAAATAAGAAAAATCAAACAAAAGATAGATGCCTCCTTTGCTCATTTTGAACAAATAAGTGCAATTGATCTTAAACGAGCCAAAAAAGATTTATTAGACTCTCTTGACCTAATATCTGGAAACTTTAGATTAACTAAATCTAAAGAGAGAGTTAAAGCTGGATTGTTTTTTGGGAATGACCTTTTGACTGATTATAATGATTTAGATGATCTAACTTCTTACCTGTCATCCAAACCAATAACGCCACATGGCGAGGTATTAAAAGGGAGGCCCGATAGGACAAAATATATAAATTCAATCAAAAAGAAGATAGATGCCATTAACTTTCAGCAGCGATGGCATGATCGTATTATGTTTAAGTTCAACCCTCAAAGAATAGCGGAAATAAGCGAATGGTTATCATGAAAACAAGAAGGAAAATACGCCTTAAATACAAGAACGAACGAGTGTTATTATCCGATGTTCTTCCATATGAGTTGCCAGTAATTTTTACGAATCGCTATTTCTACAGATATCTTGTCAGCAATGGGATAAGATTTGACGGGACTGAATTGTCTTGGAAAAAAGATATCGATCAGGATGCGTTAGCCGTGTTAAATTTCATCTTCTCTCCGTATTTAAATAAAGACCTAACAATCCTACCAGATAATCAATTTAAATTCAAGGACAAAGTTGTTAGTATTCCGTTTTTATATAAGATTAAACATAAACCACACAAACTTCGTCGACTTGCACTAATCCATCCTGTGAGTCAAATGGAAATAGTGTCATTCTATGAAAAATACAAGAGTTTAATATTATATTATTGTGGGCAGGATGAGTTTTCATTGAGACATCCAGAACGTGTGGCTTGCTATTTTTATTACAAAGACAGATTACACCATACATTACTTGGTCAAAAGATAGACAAACTGGAGTTATTCTTCAATGAGTATGAAAATCTCAAGACATATTTTAGTTATAAAGAATACTCTAATATCTATAAGTTTTATGAAGATTATAGATATCAAAATGCAGAGAAGCGATTTGAACATTTGCACAAGTTTGACATTCAAAGTTGTTTTGATAGCATATATACTCATTCTATCACTTGGGCTGTTAGTGGAGGTAAGGACGAATATAAAAGACATTTTAGAGGAAAAGGTAAGTCTTTCGGAGATGATTGGGACAGTATAATGCAAAGAATGAATTATAATGAAACAAATGGTATTGTTATAGGGCCGGAATTTTCTAGAATCTTTGCGGAAATAATCCTCCAATATATAGATAAAAAGGTAAAGCAAACTCTTTGGGATGCAGGTTATAAAAATAACGAGCATTATAGCTGTTATAGATACGTTGATGACGTTTTCTTTTATTATAATGATACAAAAGTCCTTGAACAAGCCATGTCTACTTTTGAACACTTGCTACATGAATATAAGTTATGTATTAGTAAAGAAAAAAGTGATGATTGGGAACGTCCATTTATTACACCTATTTCAATGTCCAAGATTAAGATTGACACGTTATTATCAGATTTTATAAGAATGCGTAAATCTAATCAAGATAGCGAAAATGTACTGGAAGATGAAATCGCTGAAGAGGAGATAATAGATGATATTGATGATAAAAAAATTGAGGAAGTATTAGAATGCAAAGACTTTATTTATATCAATTCTAAAGAAGTTAATTGAGCGTTCAAATCATTAATGATTGAGAATAATGTGAAAAGCAAGGATATCATGAACTATACTTTGGCCGTAATCTCTACAAAGCTCGAGTCCCTTTTGAAGAAGTTTGATAAAAATTTCTACGTATTATCTAAAGCCATTGAACAGCAGAAACGTGAGGACGAATGCCAAAAGAAAATTCACCAAATGGAGAAGATGCTGCATCGATATCTTGATGGGATGATAGATGTAATATTCTTTTTGTACTCTGACTGCAAACGAGTGAATACCACGCTTAAAATGATGAACATATTGAATACTTTGATTATCTATTTGGGAAGTAATTATAAAGAGAAAGATGGGAGGATAATTAAAAGATTCTCACCTGCATTGCGAGATGAAATATTCAAAAAGATACAAAATGAAATAACGATTGTGTTCAAAACAACTTCATTTGACATTAACGCACAAATAGAAACATTGTATTTTTTAATAACTTTAAGATCTATGCCAAGACATTATAGAATAGATTCTAAGACTCTAAACAACTATTTGTTTGGCACAGAAAATGATAGATTTGATACATCCAAGCTTAATACTCTGTCAATCA
>ENA-OVGB01000318-OVGB01000318.1-human-gut-metagenome-genome-assembly--contig:-NODE-318-length-59262-cov-6.324168_pt1 | contig 59262 bp, 50 predicted proteins | sample MGYA00237767_ERZ505413 | MGnify/ENA primary metagenome ERZ505413 (study PRJEB26158, sample SAMN06016410) | human gut metagenome | biome: human gut; feature: ankylosing spondylitis patient; material...
GATAAAACATGAAACTTATAGAATACAAAACGACTGACTGTGAGTAGTTGGCGCAATTGTTTTATAATACGGCACATAGTGTAAATGCAAAGGATTATACAGAAGAATAGGAAGTTGATATGATAAAAATTGTGTGGTCAATAAATGATATAAATAAATATCAAACAGGAAGCTTGCCGGAAGGCGCAGTAAAGATAGAAACACCGCAGAGTGTTGGTGAACTGATGAAAAAAGCGGTGCCGATTTCTGCAATTCTATGTGTTTTCCTTTTTATTGCTATGCTTGGTAAAACGATAATATGTAAGACCGTTGTAATCTCACCAATATTTATTCCGGTTGGATTTGCTTTCGGTTTTTTATTGTTAATAATGCATGAGTGGTTACATGGAATTGTTTATCCTAAGGAAGCAGATGTAACAATAGGAAGAATAAAGGGGAAGACAACATTTGTCGCATTAGCATCGTATCCATTGAAGCGAAATCGGTTTATATTGATGTGCCTGTTGCCATTTGTTCTTGGATTAGTTCCATTTATATTATTTGTAATTAGTCCTGCTGAATTTAGAGTATTTAATGGATTGAATTTTGGCATGGCGTGTATGGGTATGGTTTCGCCATTTCCGGATGTGTTTAATGTTCTTACCGTTCTAAGAAATTCTGAAAAAAACGATTCAATAATGTTCTACAAGAACGATATGTATAAGATTTTTTAAATTTCTGGTTGATTGTACAGTTGATCAGATAGGAAAATATAAATCTGCAACTCAAAATATTTTGGAGAAATAGCATGAAAAAATATTTAAGAGAAACAAAAATGCTGGATTATTCAAGTAAAAACATACAGCAATTGATACGGGAAAGAAACTGGAACGACATAGAAGAATTTGAACGACTAAAATCAATTTACACGTTTGTAAGAGATGAAATTTTGTTTGGATATAATATTGATGATACTGTTTGTGCATCAAAGGTTTTGGCGGATGGTTATGGGCAGTGCAATACAAAGGGAACATTGTTCATGGCACTACTAAGAGCTTGTAATATTCCATGCAGAGTACATGGATTTACCATTGATAAAGAATTGCAAAAGGGAGCAATGACAGGAATTGTATATAAAAATGCACCTCGAAATGTGCTGCATAGCTGGGTTGAAGTGTATTTTGAAGATACATGGTACGAGCTAGAGGCATTTATTCTTGATGTACAATATTTGAGAAAATTGCAAATAAAAAATAGCGATTGCACGGGTGCATTTTGTGGTTATGGTGTAGCGGTGAAAGACTTTAAGCATCCGGTTATTGATTTTGACAGAAATAATACATATATTCAGAGCGAAGGAATCAATCAGGATTTTGGTGTTTATGATTCGCCAGATGATTTGCTAAAGGAGCATCATCAGGAAATGTCTGAGTTGAGGGCTTTTTTATACAGAAATTTAGGAAGACACTTGATGAATCGGAACGTTAATAAGATTAGAAATTCTTGAATTTCAGTTTGTTAATTTGTTTTGGAAAGGGAGAATTAGAATAGAGAAGTTTGGCTTATCAAGTTATAGACTCTAAAAGAATAAGAAACATTTCTCATACTTTGGTATGATTTACAATTCATCCCCCATCTGTTAAAATTTTGATAGAAACAGATGGGGGATATTTCATTGCCTGACACATATATTCATATAAAACCAGCAATAGAAGCACAATTTCATAAATGTATGGAACGGGGAAGGGTTTTATTCTTCAGTGCACCGTGCGGATTCGGAAAGACAGTGACAGCCAGAAAGTTGATCCGGCAGACTGGAAAAACGTATCGGAGTTTGAGTGGAGACCGGGTTTCGTTTGAAGAGCTGAGGGCGGATGAGGATTGGGAAATTCTCTTTGTTGACGACCTGCAGATGATGCAGGAGGAAGACGATGAACAGGCATTGTGTAGTCTTATTCGTGAAAATCCAGACAGGCGTTTTGTTCTGGCATCGCGAGGTCTGCCGCTGGGATGTCTGATGGCATTTCAATATACGGGGCTGATGACGGTAATGAATGCGGACAGGCTGCTTTTCGACAGAGCGGATATTCGAAAGCTCTTTCGAGAGTGGAAGGTTCCAGTGACCGACTCGGAGCTTGTTGGCATTGCAAGAGAATCCATTGGTCATCCGCTAGGCGTCATTATTACGATCCGCTTAATGGCAGAGGGACGGTCCTTTGGAACGGATCTGGTTGCGGATGCGTTCCGGGAAGTGTTCCGTTACTTTGAAATAGCGATTTACCGGAGATTTGATCTCAATATCCGAAGGTTTCTTCTGGAATTGGCGCCGTTTGAGCAGTTTGATTTGGATATGGCGAGAATTGTCAGCGGAGACCCACGGGCGGGGGAGACGCTTGACTGGCTGCAGCGTAACACGACCATGCTTCGGTATGATGGAAGACAGAAATTTTATTTCTGGCCGCAGTTTCGAGCTTTCCTTCAGTGGGAGATGGATCGGGAATACTCGGAAGAAAAAAAGAAAGCACTCTACAGCCGGGTCGGCATGTGTTATGAACTGAAAGAAGATTTTGGTAGGGCTCTAGACTGTTATAAAGGAGCTGGGGATCATTCCAAGGTATTAGAATTATTGATTCGCAGTGCGGAGCTTCATCCGGGGATGGGGCACTATTATGAGATGGAAAAATATTATCACAGTCTTCCGGAAAAAGAGATTCTGACGTCTCCGACGCTGATGCAGGCGATGAGCATGCTCTGCGCATTGGAAATGAATTTTGAAAAATCGGAGTGGTGGTATGAGGCATTACAGCGGTTTGCAGGGCAGTGTGACCGAATGGATGCCGGAGGCAGACAGGCAAGAAGTTGTCTGGCATGGCTGGATATTTCGCTCCCGCAGAGGGAGGTAAACGGACTGACAGACACGATTCCGGCAGTATTTCGTCTGTTAAGGGAAAAGGAAATCTCATTGCCGACATTTTCTGTCACCAGTACGCTTCCTTCCATCATGAATGGAGGAAAAGATTTTTCCGATTGGAGCAAGAAGGATGATATGCTTTATCAGATACTTCGGATTCCGGTGGAAGCGGTTTTGGGAAAAGATGGTGTAGGACTCGCAGACTGCGCCATTGCAGAAAGTAAATTTGAAAAAGGCGAGGACATTACGCACCGCATGCTTTCGCTTGTCCAGCGGGCAGGAGAAATTCAGAGAAACGGAACACCGGATATTGAGTTTGCAGTGACTGGACTTCTCATTCGCAGTCAGATGGCATCAGGCAGAAGTGATGATGCAGTTCGAACGATGGAACAGCTTCGAACACGCTTTGCAGAAAATGGAATGGACAGATTCCTTCCAAATATGGATGCCATGCGGTGCAGGATTGATCTGTATATGGGCGATCTGGATCGGGCAGGAGCATGGTACCGGGGGAAAGCCCCACGCGACTTGATGAAATTAAATGTAATGAAACGATACCAGTATCTGACGCAGGCCATGGTAGAGCTGGCAGCCGGAAAGAATGAAGAGGCATTGCTTACGCTGGCACCCCTTGAACTTTATTGCAGAACCTGCAGACGGCATTTGGACAGTATACACCTGCAGCTCATACGGGCTATTGCCTGTTGGAGAAAAAAGGACAAGGCATGGCAGACGTATTTGGATGAGGCTCTTGCCATTGCAAAAGAATACCAGTTTATCCAGTCCGTTAGCAGTTACGGTGCGGCAGTACTTCCGCTTCTAGAAGAACGCACACTGGAAGATCAGAGCAAATGGTACCTACGGCTTATGGCAGCGGTACGGGAGCAGGCAGCATACTATCCGGCATTTTTGCAGCCGAGGATGGCATCGGGAGAGATGCTGACAGCCACGGAACTACAGATTTTACGGCTGATCTGTGCGGATAAGAGTAATGCGGAGATCGGAAAAATTATGGACATCAAGCTTCCAACGGTGAAGACGCATGTCAGTCATATATTGGATAAGCTGGGCGTCAGCCGCCGCAGTGAGGCGAAAACTGAGGCAAAGAAACGGTGGCTGATTCCCGATCATCTATAAGCGGATATATAAAAAAGGAACGAAAGGAGAGGAGATTTAATATGAAAAAACGAGTACTGAGTCTGGCCATAGCAGTTCTCCTTACATTTACTACAATTCCAACGCAGGCGGCAGAGATAAAACTGACGGAATATGAGGAAGCTGTGGAGGAAAGTGTGACGGAGACAGAAGATTTGGAAGAAGTTCCTGTGGAGCAGGAAGATACTTCAGAAACAAACTCTGCAGAAGAAATAACGGATGCAGCACCAGTACAGGAGACAGAGGCTTCGGCAGAGGAAATTCAGACTGAAGAGCAGAATGTAATTGTACAGGCAATGGAAGAAAATGGTGTCGTGGTGCAGGCAGAAGAAGGCGAAACGGGAGAGTCGGTAAATGTTGTAAAAGTAGGTGAGACAGAATATGCATCATTTGCGGATGCCATGAAAGCTGCAAATAAGGCATCTGAAAATGTGACCATGACGATTCTGGCTGATATTGTGGATACGGATACAGATACTGGTACGTTCAGCTATTCCAATGCAGATACAGCTTTGAATATTGATTTGAACGGAAAAACTGTTCATGTGAAGCAGTTTACGGTAGAAGCTGGAACAGTGACTTTTGAAGATAAAAATCCTGCAGATGAAAATTATTTTTCAAAAGTGACGGTAAATGCAGGCGGAAAGGCAGTTCTGAAAAGTGCCTGCCTTGGTGTGGAGGATAAGAATGCAGAAGCTGTTGAGGTTTCCGGTACATTTGAAATGTCTGATGGACGTATAGCTGGAGAGCTGTATCCGCACCAGGGGGCGAATGTATCAATTGAAGGTGGCTATGTGCGAAAACTGTTTTTGGATTTGTCACCGGAGAAGGTAAAGGTAGTACTGACAGGTGGTAAGTTTGGAAGCTTCACAAAACGATATGGGCAAGATGTCTCCTATGCAGCCCTTTTACAAGCCGGATATGGATATAAAACGGATGGTAACTGGATCAAATATAATGATATAGATAATACAAGTCCGAGGTACAATCTGATAGTTGAAAAGTGTGAGAAACATCAATTTATGGAAACTGGTTGGTGCGAAAACTGTAATTATCAGTGTCCACATACCAGTATGACACAGAAAACTGTTACCTGCCCAGATTGTGGAATGTCCTGGGCGGTAGAGAGTCAAAAAGATGGGAATGAGATAACCTATTATTCATCGTTGAAGGAGGCTTTTGAGAAGGCACCTGATGGCAGTACGTTGACGCTTCTGAAGGATATAAATGATAATTGGGCTGTTTGCGAAATAAAGAGAAATTTCATAGTTAATATGGGAACCTATAGCATAAATGTGCTTAGAATTTATATCCGAACTACAGGGGCATTAACATTTACAGGTGAAAAAAAGATTAGCCAATCTATTATAATAGAAGGATATGGACAACTGAATTTACCAGACGACTGGACAGGAACTATTAAGGATGTATATGTAGGCAATCGCAATTCAAAATTTTCTATGAAGAAAGGTATCGTAGAGGAACTGGGGTTAGGTACAACTCGTTTGAATATTTCCGGAGGTACATTTAAACGGATAAAAAATTTTTTTGATAGCGGGATTCCAGTATGTAATCTGCTGGAATCAGGTTATGTATTTAAACAGGGAAATCAGGCAGTCGAGTATAATACAGAAATTCCCGGAGGAAACTCCCTGTATAATGTAACGGTCGAAAAGTGTGAAGAGCACAGAGATAAAGATGGCAATAATTTGTGCGATTTCTGTAATCAGGGATTTACTGCTTGTGTCCAAACGACTGACAAAGATGGCAATACAGCTAACTATTCAGGACTGCAGGGTGCGTTCAATGAAGCGCAGGATGATGCAACGGTAAAACTGCTTGCGGATATTCCGGCGAGAACGGAGAATACAGCGTACATTGTAGACAAAAAACAGCTGACGCTGGATTTAGACAACAGGACTATATCCGGCAATGGAATTTCTGCTACAAACGGTGCAAACCTGATCATAACGGGAAATGGAATTGTTGCGGGGACTGTGGCGTTTGATTCAACATCGCAGGGAACATTGGAAAATGGTAGATTTGGAAGTGCAATATCTAATAATCCAGGTAAAACGCTTCAGAATTTGTTGTTGGAAGGATATGCATACAGGCATTATGGAGATTCAAATGCCTGGGAGACAGATATTACGGAAACTTCGATAGATAAAGTGGAAGTTCGGCTGGCTCCGATTCGGGAACTGGAGATTATAAATAGTATTGGAGAACTGACATACGGATATTCTGCAGACGCGCAACAGTATATACAGGCCAATGCGATTCTGCAGGGATCGTACACTATGGTAGATTATCGATGGTATGAGGTAAATGAAGCAGGAGTGGCATTAACTGGGTATGTTTATACAAACCAATTTTTTATTCCGGCAGGTCTGAAAGCTGGAAAACACACCTATCGAGTTGAAGCTGCCTGCAGTTATTATATATTAAAAGCAGATGTTACTTTTGAAGTGTCGAAAGCAGATTCTAAAGTAACTACTATACCTACAGCAAAAGAACTGACTTATACCGGTCAGGATCAGGAGTTGGTTACGGCAGGAACTACTTCTGATGGAGAGCTTGTTTACAGTCTGGAAAAAGAAGGTACTTATACATCTGATATTCCGACCGGTAATGCAGCACAGGAATACACCGTATGGTATAAAGTAAAAGGTGACAGTAACCACAACGACAGTGCATCTGCAAGTGTGAAGGCAACGATCAGCTACCTTACAACAGATGCGGTGGCAACACTGGCAGATACCAATAAAGGGGAAAATGGTTGGTATACAGGTACGGTTATCATACAGGCGCCGGAAGGATTTACGATATCTTCCACTTTGGACGGAACATATGCAGAAAACTTTACAACGGATGTGAGTGGCGAGAATACTTACTATTTACGCCAGAATGACAGCGGCTATACCACTGATGCAAAGACCATTCCGGTAAAAATTGATACGGATAAACCAGTGGTCGGTAGGACCAGTATGAGTACGCATTATCAGGTAGGCTGGTATCTGAGTAATAAGGATATCCAGATCACGCAGCGGGTCAAGGACAACACATCCGGACCGGATCATGTTACTTATACATTAACGCCAGCTGCAGATGCGGAAGGAACGATCGGTACGAATCCGGCTTCCGGAATCGCAGAAGTAGATGCCGATGGCAGTGCTATCATTACTGTCAGTAAGGAATTTAAGGGAAAAATTGAGATCACACCGTATGACAAGGCCGGAAATGCCGGAGATACGGTAACGTTTGAAAAGATGGCGACAGAGGATGAAGCACCGGATCTTAAGCTTACTGACAGTTTTATGGATGACTGGTACACGACAGAGCAGACGGTTCATGTCAGTGCCAGGGATACATTCAGTGGTCTCTATAAGATCACCTATACAGTAGATGGAGGAAAAGAGCAGACCTTATTCGAGGCAAAGACAGATTATGATGATCCTATGGTGACGGATGAAAAAGAAGTTTCTTTCCGGACACAGGAGGGAACTCATACCTATGCCATCACTGCCATGGATAATGCATGGAACAGTACAACGAAAGAGATTACAATCCATCAGGATACGCAGGCACCAACAAAGCCGACACTGACTATTGGGGAAGCAGCAACGGATACTACTGTTACATTACAGGCGATGGCAGAGGATGAGGCAAGCGGGGTGAAGGAGTATATCCTTAGGGAAGCATCCGGTCAGATTCCTGTGCAGATAAGTCCGGATGGTCTATTTGCCCTGACAGGACTTACAAGTGATACGGAGTATATATTTACTGTAACTGCAGAGGATAATGTCGGATTTGTATCGGAAGAATCAGATGTTTTCAGCGTGAAGACTCGTAAGATACCATTAACGAATGCTCTGGTAACAGTAACGAATGCCGATAAGGTTTACAATAGTACTGCGCAGACACCGGATGTGGAAGTGTCTGTAAATGGTGTGGTTCTGAGTACAGATCAGTACGGGGTCAGCTATGCGCAGAATCAGCATGTAGTCAGCTATGCACAGAATCAGACAGCTGTGACTGCACCGACAAGGGCGGGAACCTATACCATAATTGTGACTGCAAGTGAAAATGGTGACTACGAAGGATCCGCTTCCAGCCAGATGACCTATGTCATCGCAAAGAAGACGATTACCGCTAAGCTGGATGGCACGTTAGAGAAGACCTATGATGGCACAGCAGATGTACTGGAATCGCAGAAATTGACAGTTCATTTAAACGGAGTAGAAAGTGGTGATGAAGTCACTGCGACAGTCGAAACATATATTTACAATAATACGAACGTGAAAGATGCTAACACCATTACCGGAAGTGGTATTCTGCTTACCGGTGCAGATGCAGAAAATTACCAGCTGGCAGAGACGAAGGCTTCTGTAAGCGCAAAGATTTTACCACTGGATCTGTCGGCAGCAGAGGTAACGCTTGGTGCAACGCTGACTGCCAATGGAAAGACACAGACGCAGACAGTGGAAAAGGTGACACTGAATGGTACTGTGCTTACGGCGGATGATTATGAAATTACTGGTAATCAGGCGATGACAGCGGGAAACTATGTGCTGACCGTAGAGGGAAAGAATAACTATATCGGTAAAGTATCAAAGGCCTATGTGCTGCTGGCTGCGGATACTTCCACGCCGGACGCAGATAACAACCGTTCCCAAAATGTACAGACAGGCGACACCGCTCCTATCGAATGGATGCTGCTTCTGATTGCTTTAGGTGCAGCCGGAATTGGTATGATGCTTGCAAGAAAACGTAAAGAATAGGAATATGTTTGGTAAAAGTGTTCCCCGGACGGAAATGTCCGGGGAATTTTTAGCAGTTTTGATGAAAACTAATTTCCGTGAACTTAAACTGAATTGTTCACTGAGCAATCTCTAACCTGAAAAATGCACCATGAATCAAAAATGATCCATGCAGCCATAAAACTTCTCTCAATTCGTCAGAAAAAAATCAAAACCGGATTTGCTTTCTTCACGGGGAACGCCATTCTACTTCAGCGTATCCATTACTTTGATAATGAAAGTTAAAGGCTCTGCCTTCCTGTTTAGGAAGACACTTGATCTACGCATGATACACATATATAGCTGTACAAAAGAGAACACGTAGTTTATTATGGTTACACATTCGCCGATTCTGTTAGGGATACCAGATGTAGAGATCTATTGTTTTGATAATGGACGCATACATCTGTGTGAATATGAAGATACAGAGAGCTATCGGGTAACTGAAATGTTTATAAACAATCGGCAGATGTTGCTCGATAGATTGTTAAGGGAGGGAGTAGGAAATGAACGAGATTTCATACAGAAAGACTACAAAAGATGATATGGAAATCCTCATGAAGCTGAGACTTGAAATGCTTAGAGAGGTAAATGATCTGTCCGGTGAGTATGAATATGATGAGAAATTTATCTCTGAGAGCAGGCGGTATTTTGAGTCAGGTGAGCAAACAACGGTTATTGCACTTGATGGGCAAACTCCCGTAGGCTGTGCAAGCCTATCCTATATATGGATTATGCCGACATTCTCGCACCCGACAGGCAATCGGGCGCATTTGATGAATGTTTATACCCGTGCAGATCACAGAAGAAGCGGAATCTCAAAGAAGATGGTTGAGATTCTGATTGAAGAGGCAAAGGAAAATGGTGTGACAGAGATAAGTCTGGATGCAACAAAGATGGGAAGACCTTTGTATGAAGTATTAGGGTTTCAGGCATCGGATTCATGTATGACGATGGAATTGTAGTCATTATTCTGTATGCGATTTCCGGAAATGTAAATGGATATTCAGGGACAGGCTGGAAAACAATCGTCTTTCAGCCAGTCCCTGATTCAATTATTTATTTGCGCTATCTGCATCAATTACAGATTGGATCTGCTTCATCAGAGTATCATAGTTGTCCTGGTTATCGATTCCTCCAAGCATCGGATCTCCGACAATATTACCGTTTCTGTCAACGAGTATGGTTGTAGGAAATGCCATAATATCGGAAGCGTATTTTCCTGCATCGGAAGATGCGTCGATGGAGAGATTGCGGTATTTGGCACCCTGGCTTTCAAGAACTGCTGCGGCTTCTTTGATCGCAGTTTCGTTTCCGTCGAAGGTTTCTGTGTTGATGCCGACCACTTCGCCTCCCATGGACTTGATGGCATCGTTTAATTCATTAAGCTTCGATAACTCTGCAACACAAGGCTTACAGCCGGTAAACCAGAAATTGATGACTGTGACTGCATTCCCGGAAAACAGGCTTTCGTCAACCGTATTACCGTCATAATCCTGACCGGAGAAATTGCGAAACGGAGATGTGGATCCGGAATTGTCGTTTGCGTCAGCACTCTCGGAGGTTGTGTCTTTCTTCTCGATTTCGGCGATCTGTTCTTCGATCTTCCGTATAGTTTCAATATCAGCCGTAAGTGTGTTCAATTCGTCTTCTGTAAAAGCATCCTTGTTTGATTCAATGGTGCCGGCCAGAAAATCTGCATAATTTCCGCTTGAATCGGCAGTGCTTTTGTTCATCATGCCGAACACTTTGTTCCATACATCCTCATGATCGGCAAAGATCTGGTTTTCCTGCTGATATAAATCATCCAGTGTTGTGCTGGAATCCCCTGTGGCTTCTGTACTGGCTTCAGTCTGGGAATCCTGTGGTTTTTCCGTGGTTGCAGCGTCCTTTCCGGTGCATGCCGTAAGGAATAATGCTGCACAGAGTGTTACAATAGGGATAAAAGTTTTTTTCGTTTTCATGATTATTGCTCCTTTGAATTATATTAAAAATTTAATTGTTATCGGTTGATTGCGGCTTCCTGCTGTCCTCTTTTTTCTGACAGGCACCGCCTAGAAACTGGTAATGGATTGCGTCTTTTGGACAAGCCTTTATGCAGGCACCGCACCGGATGCATTCCGGATGGTTTGGCGTCTTGCACACGTCAACATCCATTTTACATGCCTTCACACATTGATTACAGCCCACACATTTACTTCCATCTACCCGGATGCTTAGAAGGCTCACCTTGTTAAACAGGGAGTAGATTGCCCCAAGCGGACAGATCCATTTACAGAAGGGCCTGTAAAACAAAATACTTAGTACTATAACTGTAATTAAGATCAGGCATTTAAAGGAAAACAGTTTTCCCAATGCAGATCGTATAGCCGGGTTTCCAATCGATAGCGGGATGGCCCCCTCTAAGACACCTTGCGGACAAATATACTTGCAGAAGAATGGGTCACCCATTCCGATTGAGTTCGTCATAAGCATCGGCAGAAGTATAACGAAAACAACGAGGATGATATATTTGAGGTATCTCAGCGGTTTCAGTCTGGCTGTGGAGAATTTCTTCCCGGGGATTTTATGAAGTAAATCCTGAAACCATCCAAACGGACACAGGAATCCGCATATGAATCTTCCGAGTAACACACCGAGCAGAATAAAAAACCCGGTTATGTAATAGGTGAATTTAAATTTGGACGATCCGACCACTGCCTGAAAGGCGCCGATCGGGCAGGCACCTGTTGCGGCGGGACAGGAATAACAGTTTAATCCCGGCACACAGACTGTTTTTGCTTTGCCCTGGTATATTTTGCCCTTAAACAGATTAGGAATATGGATATTGGTAAGCAGCGTGGCGGCTGCCTGTATCCATCCGCGTATCCGGGCAGTTTTTTGTGATAGTGATTTCTTTTTCTTATCCAATTCCGACACACTCCAGACATAATTTTATAGCTTTGCCCAGCACGGTGGCAGCTTCTCCTCTGACTGCACCATAGCTGATCATGGCGATACCTGTGATGAGCAAAACAATTTGGGATATTTTTCTGCGCTTCAAGATATGATTGCTCCTTTCGTTTGTTGTATTTGTTGACCAGCTGACTTCTGTATTATACAATAGCAGTTGTAAAATTATTGTTAAGAAACAGGAGAAAGATTTTGAGATTATTAATAGTGGAAGATGAGAAACAATTATGCGACACGGTTGCGAAAAGCCTGTATGATGCCGGGTATGAGGTGGATACCTGTTATGATGGGGAAACGGCGCTTGATTGCATCCTGGCGGAGAATTATGATCTGGTCGTGCTGGATTTGAACCTGCCCGGTATGGATGGAATGGAGATTTTGCGTGAACTCCGACAGAGCAACGAGGAGACAAAGGTGCTTATATTATCCGCCAGAGGACAGATCGCGGATAAGGTTGAAGGGCTGGATGCGGGGGCAAATGATTATATGGAAAAACCGTTCCATCTGCAGGAGCTTGAGGCACGTATCAGAAGCCTGACAAGAAGGAAATTTGTGCAGAAGGATGTATGTCTGGAATGCGGCGGGATAAAGTTCGATACGATCCGGCGCGAAGCAAACGCCAAAGGGCAAATCGTTCCTCTGACTAGAAAAGAAAATGGAATTTTGGAATATCTGCTGCTCAACCTGGGCAGACCGGTAAGCCAGGAGGAGCTGATGGAGCATGTCTGGGATGCATCTGTGGACAGCTTCAGCGGAGCCATCCGGGTACATATGTCTTCGCTTCGGAGAAAGCTCAAGGCGGTGCTTGGATATGATCCGATCCTGAACAAGGTGGGAGAGGGATATAAGATACGAGAGGAGTCCGATCGATGAAAAAAATGTCACTGCAGTGGAGACTGACCTGTATAATTACCGTATATATCGCGGTTATATGTGGATGTCTGACTATGTTTGTCTATAAAAATGGTGTGTATTATATTGACTCCCTGAAGGAGACTGTCGATGCCAGGGGAGATGAGACGGCGGATGATGCAGATGAAATCTATATCAGTATTCCGGAAGATAATTGGGATGCGTTTGCGAATGATTTTTCCGTTCAGGTATATAATAACAAGACCGACTACAAAAAAAACAGTCTGATAATCTCGGCGGTGCTGGCGCTGCTTGGCGGAGTGGCTACTTATTTTATAAGCGGACATGCGCTCCGGCCGATTCGTGAGTTCTCGGATAAGATCGAAGAGGTGCAGGCGCAGAATCTGGCTGATTCAAGACTCGAAGAAAATAAGGTGAAAGAACTGAACCAGCTGAGCGTCTCCTACAACAAGATGCTCGGACGTCTCTCGGATGCATTTGAGGTACAGAGGCAATTTACCGCAAATGCAGCACACGAGCTGAGAACCCCGTTAGCTTTAATGCAGGTGCAGCTCGATTCCTATAATTCCGGGCAGCATCCGGGCAGCGATGCCGACACCGTACAGACAATCAAGATGGTTACGGAACAAAACGACAGACTCAGCAAGATGGTGAAGACACTACTCGACATGAGTGAGCTTCAGACCGTGGGCCGGGATGAGACGATTATGGTCGACGCTCTTGTGGATGAGGTATTGGCAGACTTAGAACCGCTTGCCAGGGAGAAGGAAGTAGAACTGACGGGGAACTGTGAGGCTATAACGATAGTCGGAAGCGATATTCTCATCTACAGGCTGGTATATAATCTTGTTGAGAATGCTATCAAATATAATCATCCAGGCGGACAGGTCACAGTAAATGCATCCCGGAAGGAAAAGCACGTTTGCCTGTCGGTAGCCGATACGGGGAACGGAATCCCGGAGGAACTTCGGGAGCGTGTCTTTGAGCCGTTCTTTCGTGTGGATAAATCCAGAAGCCGTGCACTTGGCGGCGTCGGACTCGGGCTTGCACTCGTTCATGAAATCGTGAGAGTACATGACGGAAACATTACTGTCCGATCAAACCCGTCAGGAGGAACGGTTTTTGAGGTGATGTTTACGCAGTGATTTTCGGTTATGAGAAGCATTTCTTCCGGATTCCCCTGTTGACACACGTTGCTATATTTGATAAAATTTATCAGATAATTGAACAGTCCATGAGGGAGTAGTTAGCGCGAAAGTGTGGTTTGTCAACATTCTGATTATAAGTTGAGAGTATAATCTGGCAAATCTTAAATAATGAGACTCATGTATATTGATCAACCGTCTGTGCAATAATCTACACAGGCAGCTGATTGATATACATGAGTCTTTTTTCAGCTATCCATACTTACGATAGCAGGACTTCGGCTGACGGAAGCTTTGAACGAGAAAAGGAGGAAACCATGGAAAAAATCATTAACAATGCCCCATTTGCCCTTGTGCTTGTATTCCTTGTGATAGGCTTTGTACTGCTTATCAAGGGCGCGGACTTCTTTGTGGAGGGAAGTTCCAGCGTGGCGAAGCGGCTGCATGTGCCGTCAATCATTATCGGACTTACCATCGTTGCGATGGGGACATCCCTTCCGGAAACCGCAGTCAGTGTGTCTGCTTCCCTTGCAGGCAACAATGAGCTTGCAGTCAGCAATGTTGTCGGTTCCAATATTTTTAATCTGATGGTCGTCATTGGTGTGTGTGCGATATTGGCAACGGTCAATGTTGCAAGGGAAACAATCCGGAGAGATATCCCGTTATCTCTTATATGTGCCGGACTTCTGATGCTTTTTGGAATTATCGGACTTGGCGACAAGACCGGTATGACGCTTGGACATCTGGATGGTGTGATATTTATAGCGCTTTTTGCATGTTACATTATCTACATGGTCCGGACTGCGATGAAGGCAAGTAAGGAAGGTAAGAAGGTCGAGATCGAAGGTGGATCGGACGAGGAGATCAAGCTTGTGTCTGTTCCTGTGAGCATCCTGTTTATCATTGGCGGCGCAATCGCAATTGCTGTCGGCGGAGATGTGACGGTTGATGCCGCATCCAGAATCGCAAGCGATCTCGGTATGAGCCAGACACTGATCGGGCTTACGATCGTTTCAATCGGAACATCGCTTCCGGAGCTTGTTACATCTATCGTAGCAGCCAGAAAGAATGAAGTGGATATGGCACTTGGAAATGCAATCGGTTCCAATATATTTAATATATTGATGGTGCTTGGTATAGCATCGGCGATCAGTCCGATCAGCATTATTACAGAAAATATCATTGACCTGTGCGTGCTGATCGTATTTACCATATGTGCATGGATCTTTGCAGGAACGAAGAAGAAAATCGGAAGAGCCGAAGGGCTTTGCATGGTCGCGCTTTACGCGGCATATGCGGTTTACATCATAGTAAGATAAAGGGGCGCTCGGACAAATGATATTATTCTTCAAAGTATTTTTCACGGAGTTTATAGCAGAGATGGGCGATAAAACCCAGCTTATGCTGATCGCGCTTACTTCGAAATACAAATTAAGGGACATTATACTCGGTACCGGTGTTGCGATTCTTATACTGAACGGACTTGCGGTTCTGGCAGGCGGACTTGTCAGCGAGTTTGTGCCGGAATGGGTAATCAAGATGATTGCAGCACTCGCATTTCTTTATTTCGCCGCATCTACGATTGCCGGTGACGACGAAGAAGAGGAGGAAGGCGGTAAGACGAAGATCAAGTTTGCGCCGCTTGCGGTATTTTGTACATTTTTCGTGGCAGAGCTTGGCGATAAGACACAGCTTACCGCGATCACATTTGGTGCAAATGAAGGCATGCGTGCGGCATTCGTTGTATGGATTGGCTGCTCGCTCGGACTGTTCGCTGCGGATATGCTTGGTATGCTGATCGGATATCTGCTGAAGAGCAAGACACCGGACGGACTGCTTAGCATGCTTGCATTTGCAATCTTCTCCATCTTCGGTGTATACACATTGTATCAGGGGCTGAAGCTTGTTTGCGCAAGCGTCTCTCCAATCCCGGTGATTCCGGTGCTTGTAGTCATGACGATTGTCTTTGCAGGCTTGTGTGCGTTCCTCTTTGTAAGACGGGAGAAAAAGAAGAAAACGGCATAAGATGATATTCCCACTGGTGCATTTGTTAGGATTGTAAAATGCGTCAGTGGGATTTTTTATTGAATTCGGATAAAATATATAGTAAGATAATAAGCAAGATAATAAGCAAGATGGAGTTGGTTAAATGCAAAATTATATACCACCATATACAATATCAAATAAAATGTTGGAGCTTGTTTCAGAGATATCTGAGAAAATAGGAAAGATCAATAGTCACAGGGAATTGGAATCCAGACCGCATTTGCGAAGAAATAACAGAATCCAATCGATACATTCTTCGTTGAAGATAGAAGCGAATTCCTTGTCCTTGTCAGAAGTCCGGGATGTTATAAATGGTCATTTGGTTCTTGGCGACCAGAAGGAAATTCAGGAAGTAAAAAACGCATATGAAGCATATGAGCATATCCCAGACATCAATCCGTTCAGTATAATAGATCTAAAAAAGATACATGGAATTATGACATACCGAACAGTCAATGAATCCGGAGTTTTCAGAAAAGGCGATGAAGGCGTATTTTCCGGTGATACATGCATTTTTGTGGCACCACCTCCACAGATGGTAGACAATTTGATGAATGACTTATTTACATGGATGAAGAAAAGTGAAGGTGTGGTTCATCCGCTTATATTGTCTGCAGTATTTCATTATGAGTTTGTATTTATTCATCCTTTCGCAGACGGAAATGGAAGAATGGCAAGATTGTGGCATACAGCTATCCTGTATCGCTGGAGAAATGTTTTTGAGTATATTCCATTGGAGAGTCAGATAGAAAAATACCAGGCAGAATATTATGACGCAATCGCACAATGTCATGTCAATGGTAATTCAGATAATTTTATTGAATTTATGCTGGAAATGATTTGGCAGATCCTTGATGAAGTGATTGCACAGATTCGCAAATCAGACTCTGAAACATCGGAATATGTAAAACGTATATTAGATGTGATGGAATATGATATCCCATATACATCAAATGCTATTATGCAAGCGCTGGGACTGCGGTCGAAAGAAACGCTTAGGAAAAACTATATCAATCCGGCAATTGAACTGGGGGTTATCAGAATGACGTTACCGGATAAACCGAATAGTAAGAATCAAAGATATGTGAAGCAATAATCTGTTTTATAAAAATGCGAGGAATAAAACATGGAATATAACTATACCCACGGTGGAGATGTCTACCGAAATCCAATCGAATATGATTTTTCTATCAATGTTAATCCCCTTGGTATGCCGCTTGCAAGTATTCAGGCGGCGCATGAGGGCGTTGTATTGACTGGCAGATATCCCGATTACAAGGCGGAACAGTTGTGTCATGCGATTGCGAAAGCGAAGCAGATACCGGCAGACCGGATTATTCCCGGGAACGGCGCAGCGGAGCTTCTGTATGCACTTGGACAGACGATTCCCGGGAAGGCACTTGCAATTGCACCGACTTTTACCGGGTATGCGGAAGCTGTCGCTGCGGGAGGCGGAGAGATGAGTTATGCAGGATGCGAAGATGCGGATGGACGCGCTGCTGATATGGACGGACAGGATAAGCTGCAGTTTGATTCTGAAACTGTAATTCAACATCTGCTTGCAAAGCTGGACGATTCCATCCGCCTTGTATTCCTGTGCAATCCGAACAATCCAACCGGAACATTGTTTACGCGGGAACAGATCCTGCGCGTGCTTGCGAAGGCGGAAGCAATGCAGGCGTATGTCTGTGTGGATGAATGTTTCCTGCCATTTTTAGAGGAGGAAGCTTCGTATAGTATGCTGCCTTATCTGGCGAAACATCCGCAGTTGTTAGTGCTCCGTGCATTCACGAAGATTTACTGTATGGCAGGACTTCGACTTGGGTATCTGGCTTGCGGGGATACAGAGTTGCAGTCGAGGATTCGTGCGAAGCTTCAGCCGTGGAATACATCGATTCCCGCACAGCTGGCAGGCATCGCGGCATTATCGGATACAGAGTATCTGGCGAAGACACGCGAGAATCTGCAGGCGGAACGCGCATATCTTGTGCCGAGGCTACGTGAGCTGGTTGCGGAAGTGTATGATGGATATGGGAATTTCCTGTTATTCCGCGATGAACCGGACTTGAAAGAGCGGATGCTTGAAGTGGGTGTTTTGATTCGTGCGTGCGGTGATTTTGAGGGACTCGATGATACATATTTCCGTATTGGAATCCGTTCCCACAGTGAGAATCAGGAATTCATCCGCAGATTGACCCGTGTGAAAAATGTGGTAAAATAAACTTAGATTTATATAAAGTAGTGAAAAAAGAAATTATAAAATCAAAAAATCACTGTTTTTTCAAAAAACAGTGATTTTTTTGACCCTGAGTGGTATTATATTACTATAAATGAAAAAGGGGTGTGAATATATGGAACCATATAAAGCAAAAAGTATGCCTTTGGACTATAAAATAGATAAAGATATGTTAAAACTGATTTCAGAAGCAAATATAAAATATGGGGAATACAAATCATTGTTAAATACGTTGGAATTTGATGCCAGCTATTTCCTGGATTCCGTAATATTAAATGAAAGTTATAAATCGACACAGATTGAGGGAACACAGATATCTCAGGATGAAATGTTTTATCTGAAATATATGGAAAAAACAGATGATAATCAGGAAATACAAAATCTCAAGAAAACAATCGAATATGCGCAAACGTATTTGCAGACGAAAAAGCAAATAAATTATGAACTTGTAAATGAAATGCATAAAATTATATTAGATAGTGTGAGAGGATCGCAAAGAACGCCCGGAAAAATCCGAACGACACAGAATTGGATCGGACCAAGAGGATGTACGATTGAGGGAGCAACATTTATTCCGCCAGTTCCAGAAGAAGTTTATGGATTGCTTATAAATTTATACGATTATATGAATGATGCGTTTACAGATCCTTTGTTGGTAAATGTTGCTTTATCCCATATGCAGTTTGAGACGATTCATGCATATAAGGATGGAAATGGAAGACTGGGCAGGGCATTGATTCCGGTACAAATGGCAATGATGGATGAAAGTACTCCGATTTTGTACATGTCAGAGATTCTCGAATTATATAAGCCATCATATCAGAGATATCTTATGGAATGTAGAAGAGGCAATGTAGCAGGATATATTAAATTCTTTTTACAGTGTGTGATTGATCAGTGCAATTCATATACTAACAAACTGGAACGAATTAAAGTGATTTACAAAGAAGATATGGAGACAATTAAGCAGATAAAAGGAAATTCGATATATAGAATTATGCCTGTGATTATGAAGCAGATTGTGTTTAATAAAAAAGAAATACAGGATCTGTCTGGGGTATCTGTGAATGTTGTGTCAAGGATAATAGATCAGCTAGTAGATTTACATGTGATTGTACCAGATTCTACGGTTTCGAAAAAAGGATATCGATATCAAAGAATATATGAAGTGTTCGTTGGAACAAATGAGTTTTAAATGACAAGGAGACACAAAATGGCAAAATCAATCATGATTCAGGGCACCATGTCCAACGCGGGCAAATCTCTTATTGCGGCAGGACTTTGCCGCATATTTAAACAGGATGGTTACAAGGTTGCCCCATTCAAATCCCAGAACATGGCATTAAACTCCTATGTGACAAGTGAGGGGCTGGAGATGGGACGTGCACAGGTTGTACAGGCGATGGCGGCCGGTGTGGAACCATCTGTGCGGATGAACCCGATCCTGCTTAAGCCGACGACCGATATGGGTTCGCAGGTGATCGTGCAGGGACAGGTCGTAGGAAACATGCGCGCCATGGATTATTTTGCAAAGAAAAAAGAATATATTCCGGTGATCAGGGAAAGCTACGAGCAGCTTGCTGCAGATCACGACATCATTGTGATCGAGGGCGCGGGAAGTCCGGCGGAGATCAATTTGAAGCAGGATGATATCGTGAATATGGGGATGGCGAAAATCGCGGATGCACCAGTGCTTCTGGTTGGTGACATCGACCGCGGGGGTGTATTTGCGCAGCTAATCGGTACGGTGATGCTCTTGGAACCGGAGGAACAGGCGCGAATCAAAGGTCTGATCATGAACAAATTCCGTGGTGATAAGAAAATATTAGATCCGGGTATTACAATGTTAGAGGAACGGGCAGGTAAGCCGGTGCTCGGCGTGGTGCCGTATGCAGATGTGGATATCGAGGATGAAGATTCTCTTGCGTCAAGTTTGGAAGAGACACATATACAGGCGGAAATTGATGTGGCTGTGATCCGGTTCCCGCGCATCTCGAATTTCACAGATATGCAGGCGCTCAGCATGGAGCGGGATGTGTCAGTACGCTATGTGACAAAGCCGTCAGAACTAGGAGAACCGGATGTAATCTTACTTCCGGGTACCAAAAATACGATTCAGGATCTGCTCTGGCTGCGGGAAAGCGGACTGGAAGCAAAGATTACGCGTCTGGCGAAGAAGGGCACCATCGTGTTCGGAATCTGTGGCGGGTATCAGATGCTTGGCGAATCACTCATGGACCCATTGCAGACGGAGAGTGCACTTGGTAGTGTGCGTGGTATGGGATTGCTGCCGGTTACAACTGTGTTTGAAGAGGAAAAACAACTGGAGAATCGCGCATACCGGATTGGAATGCTGGAAGGGAATTTTGTGTCACTCGGCAATAAGAAAATTGCCGGTTATGAGATACACATGGGGCGGACGGAAGTTGCTGGCAAAACTACAACCCCCATTTATCCTTTCGTCAGCGATTCAGCAGGAACCGTACTCGGCTATACGGCAGGAACTGTGGCAGGCAGTTATATTCACGGCATCTTCGATGAAATTGCATTCCGTGAGGCATTTATTGAACTGTTGTATGCGCGCAAAGGGAAAACACGGGGAGAAAGTGAACATTTGACCTTGCAGGAATACCGGGAACAGCAGTTTGACAAGCTGGCACAGGTTCTGCGGGAAAGTCTTGATATGGAGAAAATCTACGAAATTCTGGGACTAATCAAGCAGGGATAAAGTAATTCCTGTGTAAGCGGAAATAAACTCGAAATACAGAAAGCAGTAATAGATTATAAAGGAGACGGAAATGATTCAGATCTATCATGGAGATGGAAAAGGAAAGACAACGGCGGCTGTGGGACTGGCTGTGCGCGCGGTGGGGAGCGGACTTCCTGTACTGTTTGTACAGTTTTTGAAGGATGATACATCCGGAGAGATTGCAATGCTGCAGAGGCTTGGTGTCGAGACATTGCATGCCCCGCAGATGTATGGATTTGTGAGCCGGATGTGTGAGGAAGAGCTTGCAAAGACGCGTGCATATTTTGCAGATATGCTGTCGCAGGTTGAAATGTGGATTGCAAAACAGAAAAAACAGCATGACGACGTGCGGACGGAAAATACGGTTGAGGCGGTTGTTGTTTTGGATGAGGTTTTGCACGCTGTAAAGTATGGGTTACTTGATGAGAGTACATTGATGGAAGTGCTGGCGAGCAATCAGGCGCAGATCGAATTCATTCTGTCCGGACGGAATCCATCGGACAAGCTTCTGGCACTTGCGGATTATGTCACGGAAATGAAAAAGGAAAAGCATCCGTATGAACAGGGAATTTCTGCCAGAAAAGGGATAGAATTCTAAGGACTGTTGTGATAAAATAAAACCGATCATCGACAAAAACAGGAGCGCACATGGAAGCACATCAGTTACCTTCGGGGACGTATCTGGAACAGAATAAATATTACATTGAGCGGGTGCTTGGAGATGGCGGATTTGGAATCACGTATCTTGGGTATGATGTGAAGCTGCAGCGGAAGGTTGCAATCAAAGAATTCTATATGCGCGGGTACTGCTACCGGAATCCCGGAGATCCGAATGTTTACACCGAGGCAGGTGAAAAACGTGAGAATTTCGAGAAGATGAAACAGCAGTATATTGAGGAAGGTCGTGTGCTGGCTGCCTTGGGAGAGCAGCCTGGTGTGGTAAATGTCTACACGTTTATTGAAGAGAACAACACAGCTTACCTTGTCATGGATTTTGTGGAAGGACAGTCGCTGGATGCATATGTGAAAGGTCGGGGAGGCAGGTTATCTGTGTCCGAGACTCTGGCAATCATGCGTCCGGTTATCCGTGCGTTGGCAGGTGTACATAAACGAGGTGTGATCCACCGGGATATCAGCCCGGACAATATCATGATCACACATGACCGAAAGGTGAAGCTGATTGATTTTGGCGCTGCGCGAATGTATGGAAATTATAATTATCTCCGCGTGCAAAAGGGTGGATATTCGCCAATCGAACAGGTGACACCGGGAGCGCAGATTGGACCGTATTCCGATGTATATGCGCTTTGTGCGACGATGTATACTTGCATGACCGGGGTGAAGGTGCCACATGCCGTCGAGCGGGCAAAGCAGGACAGACTTGTGCCGCCATCTGCGATGGGACTTGTGATCGCACCGCAGGAAGAAGCTGTTTTGATGCAGGGACTTGCAATTGATCCGGCACAGAGGTATGCAAATGCGGAACAGTTGTATCAGGCATTGTACGAGACGTCGATGGAGCAAACAGGAAGCGTATCCATGATGACGCACAGTGGAATATCTCAGATGTTGGTGGATATGCAGGCAGACCGGAAAAAGCAGGCACATAGAAAAAAGCAGATTGGTATGGTCTGTGGTATTGTTCTGTTGTTGGGTATTGGAACTTTTATATATTTTCAGAGGACGCGAAATGGGGATGAGATAACGGCTGCTTCCGAAGCAACGACACAGCAGATCTTACAGACGGAGATAGATGCGAGTCCAATGGAGGAAGTGGATTGTACTGCATATGCACAGGAGTTTTATGATTTATGTGCGAAGCAGCACGAAGCAAAGGGGAATACTCTGACACAGAGGGATGAATTTACAGTTGCTGCTAAAGAGACAGCGGCAAAAAGCGCGGCGTTGGTATATACCAGCATGGATGAATTAAATGCCGCGTTAACGGAGATTGGCAATCAGGCGATTGCCACATATAAGATACCGAATACCGGATGGGTGACATATACATTTTCTTTAAAGGAAGATGTCGCGACGGTAAAACAGGCATTGGATACTTATATTGCACAGATGAACGAGGAAAATCAGGGGACCGTGGATTTGGATAATTGCGCGTATCTTGGCGTCAGCGTAGCGCGAGCGCAGGATGGTACATATTTCTGGGCAGTATTTTATCAATAAAGAACAGGAAAACATAAGAAAAAAAGGAGAATATGGGGGATTTTGAAATGGATAAAAACGGGGATTTTAAGGAATCGTCAAAGGACAAATTGAATCGTGCCATCGCATCTATGTGCGATGAATGGTTGTTGATTGAGGAGATTGATCTGGAAGCGGATACATTTGAAATCCTGCACGATAATTTGCAGAAGCAGGGGATTCCGGTACCACGGAATTGTAGTTACAGCCAGCAGAATTTCGAGATGCAGGAGCTGGTTGCACCAGAATATCAGGAATATCGTTATAATTTCGGTGTGCGGGATAATCTGCGCAAGCTTCTGAAGCAGAGCGATACCGCGGAATGCGAGTATATTGTATGCACGGGAGAAAATGTATGGCGCAGAGATGTGTTCAGGGTAGTTGAATGGAAGGAAGAGGAACCGAAGATTTTGAACTGGTTCCACATGAATATTGACAGCAAGAAGTCTGCAGAGTTAAAACAGCGGCAGGCGATTCGGGATGCATATCTGCAAAGTGAGCAGGCATATGCCATCAAAAATATGTATCTCAAGCGGCTGAACGAGGAATTGCAGATGCCGATCAACATGATCGTCGGAAATGCATCCGTTGCGCGGACATTTGTCACGAATCCGGAACGTGTGACCGCGTGTATCGAGGAGATTTCCCTTTCAGCAAAGGCAATCTTCCGTATGGTGCGTCAGATGATCAATACAGACGCGATACAGCAGGGTACGACGCTGTTGCAGATGCAGCAGACATCTGTAGAAAATCTGTGGAGAAATACGCTTGATATTGTCAAGCCATCCATGCGGCTTCGGCGGCACACAATGCATCTGGACATGGCACAGCTTTACCATCGCAATGTGATTGGCGATGTGGAGAAGATGCAGCAGATATTGTTGAATTTATTGCAAAATGCAATTGATTATACGCCATATCAGGGCGAGATATTTTGTGGGATCAAAGAGAAACCGATGGACGAAACGACCGGATACTTTGAATTTTATGTGCAGGACAATGGAGTCGGTATGTCTGAGGAGTTTCGGAAGATTATGTTCGAGCCATTTGCAAGAGAGCATTCAGACCGGATTGAGCGTGTGGAAGGCTCTGGCTTGGGGTTGATGATCGTGCAGAATTTGGTTCGTCTGCTGGATGGAGAGATTGAGGTTGAGACAAAGACTGGTCATGGGACGAAGATTACAGTTGGAATGAAACTGCGATATGGAACAGAGTCCAAGGATGCCGAAGGAGAGATCCAGTATTTTGACTGGAGCGATTGGGAATCTGCGCGCGAGAGGAAAACGATGTTTTCCGGACAGCATGTGCTGGTTGTAGATGATAATGATATTACCGCTTCGATTGAGGAGCAGATTTTGACAGAACGTGGACTTGTTGTTGACCGCGCGATCAATGGAGAGGATGCAATCTGCATGTTTGAACGGTCACCGGCGCATTACTATGATCTGATATTGATGGATATGGGATTGCCGTTTATGGATGGTTATGCAACAACAATGGGGATACGACAGCTTCGCGAGGATGGAAGGACGGTTCCAGTGATTGCGTTGTCTTCCCGGTTATATGCAGACGATGAGTTTCATGGAGAAGAATATGGAATGAAAGCAAGGCTTCAAAAACCTGTCAGTGCAAGGAAACTGATGGAAGCCGTGCGCGAATATATATAAAATTAAGGAGTCGCAAAAGAAAATGCCAGTTACAGAGTACCTAGAGAGAAATGCCAGATTGTACCCGGATGAGGTTGCACTGGTGGAGTTGAATCCGGATGAGCCGGATACGAGAAGAACTTCGTGGAAGGAGTTCGAGCTGATACAGCCATCGAGATTTGAGCCGTATCGAAGAGAGATTACATGGAGTGTCTTCGATGAGAAGGCAAACCGGTTTGCCAACATGCTGATCGGGCGAGGCATCAAGAAGGGCGATAAGGTCGCAATCCTGATGTATAACTGTCTGGAATGGCTGCCGATTTATTTCGGCGTTCTGAAGACAGGAGCCATCGCCGTGCCGTTTAATTTCCGGTATGATGCAGAAGAGATTTTATATTGTGCAGAGCTCGCAGAGGTTGATATGATCGTGTTTGGCCCGGCGTTCATCGGACGAATCGAGACAAATGCAGAGCGGCTTTCCAAGGGAAGACTGTTGATCTATGTCGGGGATAACTGTCCGGAATTCGCAGAGAGCTATCATCAGCTCGTAGCAGATTGTTCGAGCCATGCACCAAATGTGGAGATCACAGACGATGATTTTGGAGCGATTTATTTTTCATCCGGAACGACAGGATTCCCGAAGGCAATTTTACATAAACACCAGAGCTTAACACAGGCCGCACAGATGGAGCAGAAGCATCACGGCACGAGCCGGGATGATACGTTCCTGTGTATCCCGCCACTGTACCATACCGGTGCGAAGTTCCACTGGATGGGAAGTCTGGTGGCAGGCAGCAAGGCTGTGCTCTTAAAGGGCACAAAACCGGAGACGATTCTCTCCGCTGTGTCGAGTGAGCATTGTACGATCGTCTGGCTGCTCGTTCCGTGGGCACAGGATATTCTGGACGCGTTAGACCGCGGGGACCTGAAGTTAGAGGATTATGAGCTTTCGCAGTGGCGGCTTATGCATATCGGTGCACAGCCGGTACCGCCATCGCTGATCAAGCGCTGGAAAGAATATTTCCCACATCACCAGTACGATACGAACTATGGACTTTCCGAGTCAACCGGACCGGGCTGCGTGCATCTGGGTGTGGAGAATATCCATAAGGTCGGTGCGATCGGTGTGCCGGGTTACCGTTGGGAATGTAAGATCGTGGACGAGAACGGTGTGACAGTCCCACAGGGCGAAGTCGGAGAGCTCTGTGTCAAGGGACCGGGCGTGATGACCTGTTATTATAGAAATGAGGAAGCAACCGCGGAGACAATCAAGGACGGCTGGTTGTTCACCGGAGATATGGCAAGACAGGATGAGGATGGATTTTATTTCCTTGTTGACCGGAAAAAGGATGTCATCGTCAGTGGAGGCGAGAATATTTATCCGGTACAGATCGAGGATTTCCTGCGCAAGCATGACAAGATCAAGGACGTGGCAGTTATTGGACTTCCAGACCGCCGGTTGGGCGAGAAGACCGCTGCGATCATCGAGATCAAGGATGGCATGACCTGCACAGAGGAAGAAATCGAGAACTTCTGTCTGGAGCTTCCAAGATATAAGAGACCAAAGCAGATTATTTTCCATGAGATTCCGCGTAATGCGACCGGAAAGATCGAGAAGCCGAAACTGCGTGAGATGTACGGCGCAGACAAGCTGGTAGAGAAGGAAAATGAGGCATAAAGAACAAAAGGAGTAAATTATAAATGAAAGAATTGATGTTAGGGAATAAGGCACTTGCACGCGGTCTGTACGAAGCCGGATGCAAAGTGATTTCCAGTTATCCGGGTACACCGAGTACAGAGATCACAGAGGAAGCCGCTTTATACGATGAGATCTATTGTGAGTGGGCACCAAATGAGAAGGTGGCTATGGAAGTGGCACATGGCGCGAGTCTGGGTGGAGTCAGAAGCGCAACGGCAATGAAGCATGTTGGATTGAATGTGGCAGCAGACCCATTGTTCACGATCTCTTATCAGGGATTAAATGCAGGTCTGGTTGTCTGCGTGGCAGATGATCCGGGTATGCATTCTTCCCAGAATGAGCAGGATTCCAGACACTATGCTGAAGCTGCAAAGGTGCCGATGTTAGAGCCGGCAGATTCAGAGGAAGCGCGCGTATTTGCAAAGCGTGCGTACGAATTATCTGAGAAGTTCAATACACCTGTATTCCTTAAGATGTGCACGCGTGTAGCACATTCACAGAGTGTTGTAAATACGGAGGAGCGGATCGTTCCAGAGCAGGTTCCTTACAAGAAGGATCCGACAAAGGTTATGATGACGAAGAATTCCCGCGATGCGCATGTGCGCGTGGAGCAGCGGACAAAGGATCTGATCGCATTTGCTGAGAATTGTGACTTAAACCGCGTGGAGATGGGAGATACATCCATCGGATTTATCACAAGCTCCACATCGTATCAGTACGCAAAGGAAGTGTATGGCGATAATGCAAGCTATCTGAAGCTTGGTATGATCTGGCCGCTTCCAGAGAAGCTGATTTTAGACTTTGCAGAGCATGTGGATAAGGTTGTAGTCTTGGAAGAGTTAGATCCATTTATTGAGAATCACTGTAGAAAGCTCGGTCTGGAAGTTGTCGGCAAAGAGACATTCCCGATCTGTGGCGAATTCTCACAGAATCTGGTGCGTACGGCACTTGGCGGAGATGCACCGGAAGAGCTGGCACTTGCCGATGAGATTCCGGGACGTCCACCAGTTATGTGTGCGGGCTGTCCACATCGTGGAATCTTCTACATCCTTTCGAAATTAAAGTGTATGGTCTATGGTGATATCGGATGTTATACATTGGGCGCCGTGGCACCGTTGAATGCGATGGACTTAAATGTCTGCATGGGTGCGTCTTGCTCCGGTCTGCATGGCTTTAATAAAGCGATGGGCGAACAGGGCGAGAAGATGAGTGTCGGTGTAATCGGAGATTCGACCTTCATTCATTCCGGTATTACCGGCATTACAGATATCGCTTACAATATGAGCAATTCGACTGTGATTATCCTGGATAATTCAATCACAGGTATGACCGGACATCAGCAGAATCCGACAACCGGTAAGAATCTGCGTGGTGAACCGGCCGGTAAGGTGAATCTCGAAGCGCTCTGTGCAGCACTTGGATTCAACCGTGTCACAGTTGTTGATCCGTACGATCTCGCAGAGGTGGAGCGTGTCGTGAAGGAAGAGCTTGCCGCAGAGGAGCCAAGTATCATTATCAGCCGCCGTCCATGTGTTATGATCAAGGGTACGGTACATAAGCCGCCAATCAAGGTGGATACCGATAAATGTGTCGGCTGTAAGATGTGTATGAAGATCGGATGTCCTGCGATTTCCGTGCGGGATAAGAAGGCAGTGATCGATACAACGTTGTGTATCGGTTGTGAAGTATGTACACAGATGTGTAAATTCGGCGCATTATGTCCGGCAGCAAAGGAGGGCAGGTAAGATGGAAACAAAGAATATTATGATCGTCGGTGTCGGCGGACAGGGTACGTTGCTTGCCAGCAAGATATTAGGACATGTGCTACTCTCACAGAATTTTGATGTGAAGGTTTCCGAGGTGCATGGTATGAGCCAGCGTGGCGGAAGCGTTGTCACATATGTAAGATATGGTGAGAAGGTGTATTCACCGGTCATTGACAAGGGCGAGGCAGATGCGATTGTCGCATTTGAGAAGCTCGAAGCGGCAAGATGGATTTCCTACCTGAAGAAGGGTGGACAGATCATCGTGAATACACAGGAGGTAGAGCCGATGCCGGTCATCACAGGCGCTGCGGAGTATCCACAGGAGCTTGTCTCCAAGATGGAGGCAGCCGGTGCGAATGTCGATGCGAAGGATTTCCTTGCTATCGCAGAGGAGGCAGGTTCTGCCAAGGCGGTAAATATCGCACTCATGGGAAGACTTTCGAAGTATTTTCCGGAGATTCCGGAAGCAGCATGGGAGGAAGCAATCGACGCAATCGTTGCGGAGAAGTTCCGTGCTTTAAACCACAAAGCATTTGAGTTTGGAAGAAATGCATAGGCAAGTGTAAACTTTGCCTGAAAACGCCTTTCCTTTGTTCGTGTAATATAAGGACATCAGCAAGAGCTGAAAAACAAACGAACAAAGGAGAGGTAAAAATGAAAAGATTGGAAATTGCGCAGTATATTGCACTTGGAGCAACTTGTATGACAGTATTGGGGTTCGTAATCAACCTCGCCACACAGAGCAGATGGAGCATAACGATGTGTGGATATGGTGTGATGATCGGATTGATCTCATACATTTTCGGCGGAATCAAAACCGCAGTGAAGATGGCGGGAAAGATTGCAAAATGGGGCTGGATCATTCTGCCGTTTCCGTATGATATCGTGACCGGTCTGGTTGCATTTTTTATTTCGATTTTCGTATTTATGGCGTTGCCAATTATTCCGATTCGTAAGGCGTACAAGGAACAGTCGATGGAGTAAACGGATGCCTGTGACAGGCATCTCACAGGATGATGTATGGAAGAAAATGATTATGAGACAAGATTTATAAGAGAAGAGATCGGAAGATGTGAGGATCTGGATGAGCTGAAAGCGCGGATTTTTCCACTGCTGCAGTCACAGCAGGAGCTGTGGATGCAGAAGATGCAGGAAATCCTTGCGGAGAGCGGACTCACGAAGTCTGCATTTGCGAAGCGGTGCCGCGTGAGCCGGGTGTCAGTCGACAAATGGTGCAAGGGAGCGATCCCGAAGAACCGCGAGACATTTCTTCGAATCGGCATGGCGGCGGAGTATGACTTAGAGAAGATGAACCAGCTTCTGCGACGGTACGGGCAGTACCCGGAGCTTTATTCGAAGAGCTTGGAAGACTGTGTGTGTATCTACGTGTTAAATCACAGGTTTGATATGGACTGCGTAGATAATCGCGAGTCGGAGAAGTGCGAGGAAGCGTATGGACTGACCGCCTATGATTACATATTGTCGCAGATTAAGGAGAACATGGCGGCGGATGCGGATATGGAAATCCCGGATATCAATACGGCACAGTTTGCAGAACGGCTATCACAGGTAGAGGATGCAGATGCCCTGACGCAGTTTATCTATGACAATATCGCAACCTTTTCCTCAGCATATCAGAAGTTCTATGCCTATGTGAAAATGTATGTGACGATCAATTACCAGCGGTATTCGTCGAGTGTGGCGAATCTGGCAGAGGGACAGGGCTGGTCTTCATCGCTGCGGCAGTGTGTGTCTGCGATACGACAGAACAAATGGTATCCGACGCGGAACAAGATCATCTCGCTGGGACTGCATCTGAGCATGGATCATGAGCAGATCGACGAGATGCTCACACTGGCACATATGGAGCCCTTGTGTGCGAAGAACCTGTTTGAGAGTGTGATCCTGTTTATTCTGGATGATGCGGAACTGAACAACATGCTTGATACGGAATCCGAGGAGTTCGATCCGGATGAGTTATGCCGCTATGCGCGCAAGGTGCTGCTGGAACTTGACCTGCCGGAGATCGACGCATTTCTCGCGGAGCTTCCGGATCTTGATACGGATATATGGTAGGATGGAAAATAATTTAATCGTAATTGAAAATGGACAATTGAATATCTATTTGCTGGACAATCAGGTTGTCTGGGAGGTGGGTCGGATGTCGAAGGAACATACACCGGATATCCCGATGCATGCAACGACGATCAGCCGCAGACATGGACGGTTCCAGAATATGGATGGTATCTGGTTTTACATGGATGAAAATCCGAAGAACGGTACGATCCGCAATCAGAAGAAGCTCTCTTCCGGGCTGCATGGACGTGTCAAGCCAGTGATGGTTTCGCCGGGGGATGTGTTCGTCTTTGGCGGCGGCGAGAATGCAGTCGTAAGTCCGGCGACGGTGTGGGCGTTCTTCCGGACGCGGTACTATGATGCACCGTGGCGGGCGATGGATTCGCGAGGCTGCAGCAAATTCCTGATCGTGGATGGGGCTACCCGGACGAAGTTAGCGGACCCGGAGCCGGGAAGTGTGGTAGAATGTGAACACGGGATGGTGATCTATATGGGTACACTTACCTATGTGATCGGACCATTGAAGGTGATGGGAAGTAAAGGGAGTACAGATGGAACCAATTATTACAGAACAAATTGAGAAATTTCAGTCCGGAGATTTCAGCGGATATGAGAGCTTTTATTATGCGACATCGCAGACGGTCTATACGATGCTGCATACGATTATTCCGGATGAGAACACTGCGGCAGAGCTGATGCCGAAGGTATATGAGAAAATTTATGCGAATGTGCAGACACTTCCACAGACAGAGGCATTTTATGCGTGGAGCGCAAAGCTTGCAAATGAGGAAGCTTTGGAGTACTTAAAGGGAAATGCTGTATCGACAGGAAATTCTGACATGCAACCAGAGATGGATTCTGTAAATGTACAGCCTGTGGAATCCGCAGATAGCAGTTTGGATATGCCGTTCTATGATTATGCCGCGGAGGATGAAGCCCTCGCGATTACAGAGGATTTATCTGAGGATCGCGTATTTACAGAGCATGTGCAGGCTGTGATCGAGGCGCTATCACCGATGGAAAAGATCGTATTCCAGTCGTATTATTATTTTGGAGAGAGCGTGCCGTCAATTGTAGAAAAAACGGGATGTACGACACGGGCGGTAAAATATACACTTGGACAGACGCGGACGGCGATGCTTTCTGCAATCACCGCGTATGGACAGGCACCTGCATACGCGGTACAGCAGGAGAAGTCGCATAAATTCGGCTTGAAGGATACACCTTGGCTGTATATTTTGTTCCAGAATTATATTGGAAAGGTGACGAGCATCGCGCATGTCGGAATCACAGGAAGTGCGGCTGGTGCAATCGCGATGGTCGGACAGGCTGGTGGCGTGGCAGGAACATCTGCGGTAATGGGACAGGCTGGTGGTATTGCAGGACAGGCAGGTAGTGCTGCAGGTGCAGCGGTAACCGGACAGGCAGGCGGAGCTACAGGTGCAGTAGCGAAAGCATCCGCACATGGGATTGCAAAATTCCTTGGTACGGTTGGCGGAAAAGTGGCAGTTGGAGTTGTCGGAGTTGCAGCGGTTGTCGGCATCGGTCTGGGGATCCATCATGCATCGTCCGAACCGGAAAAGCACATTGTAGCAATAGAAGAAGAGGATGGCAGTGGCGCACTTATGTGGGAGGATGGACCGGCACCCGTACAGGAGGAAGCAACCGAAGAAATTTCGTGGGTTGATGTAAAATTGGAAGAGACGCGACAAAATGTAGATAGTTATCGTACAACCGGAAGTGGCACACGGGGAGACGATGCTGAGGTTGGCGAGTCTTTAGCTCCATATGAGCGGAAGAATTGCTTTTATGCTGTGGCGGATATCAATGGAGATGGCATGGAAGACATTTACTTTGGATATTGGAACAGTGAGACAAGACAGGTTGAAATACGACATACCTATGTGCGGGATGATATTGACGGAGTCGTTACATTTTACCAAAAGGATCTGTATCTGTCAGATGAAGCAGAAGAGTTCTTGTATGATAAAGTAGACAACCGGTTTGAACTGATTTCTGATTATATGGATAACGAGTCTAGTGGAGGCGTGGGATATTTGAAGATCGATACAGGTGGTGGTGAAAAATATTACAAGGTAATTAACAATACATGGTATGTGTATGGCGGTTCGGATGGAACAGTCAATTACGATAATTATGATTATGATTTTCTGCTAAGACAAATGAGGGATGAAAACTATAGTGGTTATTATCAGGAGGTTTCCGCTTCGGAGTTTGAGACGTATAAAGCGTCATTTACATACAAAAAACTGGAATGGCATCCTTTGTTTGAAGACGAAACAATTCTGAATGAAGACCCATCAATCCCGGACGCGGATGGGAAATTCTAATATCAAATCAAAATGAAAAACGAGGAACATAACTATGAAAAAATTAGCAATATTTTTTCCGGGAATCGGGTACCATGCGGACAAGCCGCTCCTATATTACAGCCGGAAGCTGGCGGGCGAAGCGGGCTATGAGTCAATTGCGTTGAAATATGATTATCAGGCGGGGAATATCCGCGGGAACAAAGAGAAGATGGAGGCAGCTTTCCATGCATTGTATGCGCAGGCGGAAGAACAGCTTGCCGAGGTTGATTTTACAGCGTATGCAGAAGTGTTGTTTGTATCGAAGAGCGTTGGCACGATTATCGCATCTGCCTATGCACAGAAGCTTGAAGAAGCGGGAATGGCAGCAGATCTTCGACATATCTTATACACGCCGCTTGAGGCAACCTACACCTTCGCACCGAAGCATGCGGCTGCATTTATCGGAACGGCTGATCCGTGGAGCGATGTGCCTGCGGTGATCCGGATGAGTGAAGCGCAGGGCGTTCCGATGCATGTCTACGAGAATGCCAACCATTCACTGGAGACTGAGGATACGTTGCAGAATCTGAAAATCCTGCAGGATGTGATGGAGAAGACCAAAGCAATTATATAATACAAAAGCCCCTGCTGCAGTCCGGTGTGATTGGAAATATATCCACAGACGCAATCGGGGCTTTTTGTTATGGTAAGCAGAATGCTTAATTATCAAACGTTGCCGCTTTTGCTAACGCAACATCGATGTTCACACAGAAGTTCTCTTCGCCAAGTTTTTCTACGAAACCGGCTTTCCCCATCACATGGCGTGGCTGCTCATTCACGTGGGAGAGCAGCAAATGGATGCCTTTCTTCTGGCACGTTTTATATGCTTCTTCGAGCGATTCCAGTCCGGTGATATCCATAGCCGGGACATCGCGCATACGAAGAATCAGAACATTCTTGTGTTTTTCGTGTGTAAATGCAAGGTAGTCATTTGTCTCCGCAAAAAACATCGGACCGAGAATTTCATATACCATTGTGTTGCGTGGTACATTCTTCAGGTCAGTGTGCTCGGAGATCTCATTTTTGTCCAGATCTTCCTTGTAGATCCATGGTTTCACTTCGCCGACATCAGACATTCGCTTCATGAACAGGAATGCTGCCATGACCATACCAATCTCGATAGCCACAACCAGATCGAAGAATACCGTCAGAAGCAGAGTGGTGATCAGGACGAGAATATCGCTTTTCGGTGCGGTTTTGATCATGTGGCCAAATGTCTTGAAGCCGCTCATGTTGTAGGCAACCATGATCAGGATTGCGGCAAGACAGGTCATCGGAATCATAGATGCATACGGCATCAGGAACAGCAGGATCAACAGCAGGGTGATCGCATGGACGATACCAGCGATTGGTGTACGTCCGCCGTTTTTGACATTGGCTGCGGTTCTGGCGATCGCTCCGGTTGCCGGGATACCGCCGAAGAGAGACGACATGATGTTACCGACGCCCTGACCGACTAACTCCGCATTCGAGCGGTGGTGTCCACCGATCATACCATCGGATACAACACAGGAAAGCAGCGATTCGATCGAAGCCAAGATTGCGATTGTAAATGCCGGTGAGATCAGCTCTTTCACCAGTGCGAACGAAAGCTGCGGGGCGGCGAATTTCGGGAAGCCTGCCTTAATCGTGTACAGATCCCCGATCGTAGCAACCGGAAGTTTGCCGAGCTGGACAATCAGTGTGGTTACAAGGATTGCAATCAGGCTGCCCGGAATCTTCGCAGATACCTTCGGCCAGAAGATCTGGATCAGCAGCGCGAGCATACCGATACCGAACGTCATCCAGTCAATCGTGTGGAATGCTTTCGCATAGGCAGCACATTTATCAACAAATTCAGATGGCACAGCCCCCATGGACAGACCGAAGAAGTCCTTGAGCTGTCCGGCGAAGATGCCGATGGCGATACCAAATGTAAAGCCGACCGTAATCGTCTTCGGGATGAATTTGATCAGATTGCCGAAATGGCACAGTCCCATGATGATCATGATGATGCCGGACAAAAAAGTAGCGATTGTAAGTCCGGTCATGCCATATTGGGCGATGATGCCGTAGATGATAACAACGAATGCTGCGGTCGGACCGCCGATCTGCACGCGGCTGCCACCGAGCAGGGAGATGAAGAATCCTGCGATGATGGCTGTGTACAGACCCTGCTCCGGATTGACACCGGAGGCAATGGCAAGTGCAATCGACAAAGGCAGTGCAATGATCGCTACGATGATACCTGCGACGATATCCTTCACAAACTGTTCCTTCGTATATGTTTTCATAGTGCTAAAAAGTTTCGGTTTTATATATTTGAGCTTTTCCATATCAGTAAAATCCTTTTCGAAATATAGTATAACGATCTCCCCGGATCCGGTTACAGCAATCCCTGAATCAGAATGATCAGAATCAAAACCGGCAGTATAAACTGGAAATACGGCTTTAATTTCCGGCTGATTTTAAGTCCTTTTCCGGTATTTGCCTCTTCGATGTAGTTATCAAATCCAAATCCCCATTTGGTAACACAGAACAACAGATAGACGAGTGAACCAAGCGGCAACAGCAGGTTGCTAACTAAGAAGTCTTCCGTGTCGAGTACGTCACGACCGCCGATCAGATGCACACTGCTCCAGACATTGTAACCGAGGACACAAGGCATGCTCGCGATCAGGATGATGATGCAGTTGATGAGTGACGCTTTGTTCCGGCTGATATGGAACATATCCATACAGAACGAAATGATGTTCTCAAATACAGCGATAACCGTTGAGAAGCTGGCAAATGTCATGAACAGGAAGAACAGTGTTCCCCAGATTCTTCCGCCTGCCATATTTACAAATACATTTGGCAGTGTGACGAAGATCAGACTTGGACCGGCACCGACTTCCACGCCATAGCTGAAGCATGCCGGGAAGATGATCAGTCCTGCCATGATTGCAACAAATGTATCGAGAGCACAGATACGGACGCCCTCCCCGGCAAGCGTATTGTCTTTGCTCATGTAGCTTCCGAAGATTTCCATTGCCGCAACACCCAGACTCAGAGTGAAGAACGACTGGTTCATAGCCGCAGAGATCACATTTCGAAGACCGACCTCGGATACGGTTTTTGCATTTGGTACAAGGTAGAACTTCAGGCCTTCCTTTGCACCGGATAATGTCAGACTATGTACAACTAAGATCACGATCAGTGCAAGCAATGCCAGCATCATGAACTTACTGATCCGTTCCAATCCGTTCTGCAAGCCGCGGCTGCAGATGAGAAATCCTGCGACTACGATAATGACCATCCAGATCGTCATCTGAAGCGGATCACCGAGCAGATCTGTGAATACGGAAGATGTCGCGTCGGTGTCCATACCAGAATGGAAAGCACCTGTGGCAAACTTATAAAAATAAGAAAGCATCCAGCCGGATACGGTTGTGTAATACATCATCAGCAGATAGCATCCAGCCATGGCAAACCAGCCGTGGATATGCCATTTGCTGCCGGGCTTTTCGAGTGCCTTGTATCCAAGCACCGCACTCTTGCGGCTCGCACGTCCGACTGCAAACTCCATTGTTAAAACCGGGAGCCCCATAATTACCAGAAAGATCAGGTAAAAGAGCACAAAAAGACCGCCTCCGTTTTCCCCTGCAACATATGGAAAACGCCACACATTTCCAATACCGATGGCGCATCCTGCCGATACAAGCAGAAAACCAAGGCGGGATTTGAAAGATTCTCGCTGCATATATATTTTCCCTCCTGAATAAAAATGCCGCCAGATGATTCAAAATAGCGGCATATTACCTATTATATTGTTTGACAAAGCAAACTTCATAAAATATACTATAAAAAAAATAATAATACAAGGGGAGAACTTTCAAAATTAATTAAGGAAACGTGAAAGGACAGGTTTAGAAGACAACATGGAAGAAAATGTAAACGTAACAGAGCTGTTTGGCTGTGACGTATTTAACGACGCGGTCATGGAAGAACGACTTCCGAAGAAGGTTTACAAAGAACTCAAGGAGACGATTGAAGAGGGCAAGGAATTGTCATTGGAGATCGCGGATGTGGTAGCCCACGAGATGAAGGAGTGGGCGATCGAGAAGGGGGCAACACATTTCAGTCACTGGTTCCAGCCGATGACCGGTGTGACTGCTGAAAAGCATGATGCATTTATCACAGCACCGAAGGAAAATGGAAAGGTATTGTTATCGTTCTCCGGTAAGGAGCTGATCCAGGGAGAGCCAGATGCATCTTCATTCCCATCCGGCGGACTTCGTGCGACATTTGAGGCAAGAGGTTATACGACATGGGATTGTACATCTCCAGCGTTTGTACGTCATGACTCTGCAGGCGGGATCCTTTGTATTCCAACCGCATTCTGTTCGTACACTGGCGAGGCACTCGATCAGAAGACACCATTGCTTCGTTCGATGGAGGCAGTTAATAAGCAGGCACTCCGTATCTTAAGATTATTTGGAAATACAACTGCAAAACGTGTGACACCATCCGTTGGTGCCGAACAGGAATATTTCCTTGTTGATAAAGAAAAATGGTTAAAGCGTAAGGACCTGATCTACACTGGACGTACATTGTTTGGTGCGATGCCACCAAAGGGACAGGAGATGGATGACCATTATCTTGGTACGATCCGTCAGCGTGTCAGTGCATATATGAAGGAAGTCAATGAGGAGTGCTGGAAGCTTGGCGTCGCTGCGAAGACACAGCACAACGAGGTTGCTCCGGCACAGCACGAGCTGGCTCCGATCTATGCACCGGTCAATATCGCACAGGATCACAACCAGATCATGATGCGTATTTTGAAGAAGGTTGCAAGTCGTCATGGTATGCGCTGCCTGCTTCACGAGAAGCCGTTTGCAGGGGTAAACGGTTCCGGTAAGCACAACAACTGGTCACTCACTTCTGACGATGGAGTTAATCTGCTTGATCCAGGCAAGAATCCACATGAGAATAAAATGTTCCTTCTTGTACTTGCATGTATCTTAAAGGCGGTTGACGAGCATGCAGATCTGCTTCGTGTATCTGCAGCCGATGTCGGAAACGATCAGAGACTGGGTGGCAATGAAGCACCACCAGCGGTCATCTCCGTATTCCTTGGCGACCAGCTCGAGGATGTGCTTGACCAGATTCTAAAGAATGGAGAGGCAACCCATAGTATCAAGGGTGAGAAGTTTGCAACGGGTGTTACAACGCTTCCAGATTTCCGCAAGGACGCAACTGACCGTAACCGTACATCACCGTTTGCTTTTACAGGAAATAAGTTCGAGTTCCGTATGCTTGGTTCCCAGGATTCTCTGTCAAACTGCAACGTCGTTTTAAACACGATCGCAGCGGAGGCATTTGAAGAAGCCTGCGACAGACTGGAGAAGGCAGAGGATTTCGACAAAGAATTAAACGCGCTGATTGTAGAATATACAGAAAAGCATAAGCGTATCATCTTCAGCGGAAATGGATATTCCAAGGAGTGGCAGGAGGAAGCAAAGCGCAGAGGACTTCCAAACCTTCCGACAATGGTCGATGCAATTCCGGCGCTTACGACGGATGCAGCTATTGATATGTTTGAGCATTTCAAGGTATTTACAAAGGCAGAGCTTGAGGCAAGAGCGGAGATCCAGTATGAGATTTATGCGAAGGCAATCAACATTGAGGCAAGAACGATGATCGATATGGCAACGAAGCAGATCATTCCAGCGGTTGTCAAATACACAACCGTACTTGCAGAATCTGTCAACCAGGTACGTGCAGCTGGCAAGACTTACAATGTAAGCGTACAGGAGAAGCTTCTGGAGAAGACATCAGCCCTGCTTGCAGAAAGCTACGAGGCACTTAATCATCTGGCAGAGGTAACAGCTGAGATCGAGAAGAAGGAAGAAGGTCCGGAACGTGCAAGATATTGTCTGGATGTGATCATGCCAGCCATGACAGAACTTCGTACTCCAGTCGACGCATTGGAGATGGTCGTCGATAAGGAGATGTGGCCAATGCCTTCTTATGGAGATTTGATGTTTATACTGTAATGCGACATGTAAGATAAGAACCTGAATGCGGTCGGAGAGTCGGACACGAACCAGTATTCCATGTGGAAGGATTATTTGTCAACCACGGAAGTTCGGGAAATTCTTACATAAAAAAATAAATCGGTGCTCTCGCATGCGGAGATGGATGGGAAAACCTATGCGTATGCGGTTGTGGCGCGGAAAGATCAGCCGGGATTGGTGCTTTGTTATGAGGATGTCACCGGCTATAAGGAAGTAGATAACGAATTATCGTTAGATACGTTATTATCAGGAAATAACTTTACGATGGAGGCGACCATCATTATCACTGATGGCGCTTCTATCATAAATAGTAATGATGAAACAAAGAAAAATAAAACCATTTCAGGAACAGTCGTAGAGACAGCGGAAAAACAGGGCTGGGACGATAATACGATGCAGAAGATAAAGTCGGACGGACAGACATGGTATGTCATGCGTCGGAGCTACAAGGACAATCATCTGTATGTATTTTATACGTCGGGCGAAGTGTTTACATATCGTACAACGACAATGGCGTACGCGGTTTTGTTGTATTTGCTGTTTGTATCATTTTTTCATATGATTCATTATCAATATGCACGAAAAAACACCGAATACATAGAAAAACAATATCAGATCATTCCAGAGAGTGTTGGAGTTCATCTGCATGGCGGAGAGACGATGGGAGAGCTTGTTGAGACGCAGGCAGCCGCAGCCGGTGTGACTTTCCATCGCGAAAGAGCTGGTGGAACGATTTCTTTTACAAGTGAAGAGGGCGTGGGGACGACCTTTACAATCGAGTTTCGATTTTTACTTGCGCCTGAGACAGAAAAAGGGGATAATAGTAAAGATAATACAATGCAGGATTTTCAGGGAACGCAGAGCAAAGAAGCGGGGATGAGTGAACATTTGTCAAAGCCACTCGATGAGCAGAAGATGTTCGCGATGATAAGAAAATATTGTAGGGAGAAAAAAGAGGGGGAGAACCAATGAGAATGAAGAAACTTCGTCAGATCATAGCTGCATGTATGACGGGGTGTGTACTGCTTGCGGGCTGTGGATCAACCGCGACAGAAAGCACACAGCAGTCGTCAAAACTGCCGCAGCTGGTGATTGGCAGTGACAGCTATGAACCGTTTAATTATATCAACGAGGATGGTGAATTTGCAGGCGTGGATGTCGAGCTTGCGCAGGAGGCATGCCGCCGCATCGGATACGAGCCGGTCTTTACACAGATCGTGTGGGAGGACAAGGACGAATATCTGGAGGAAGGAAGCGTGGATTGTCTGTGGGGTAGCTTCACGATGACTGGTCGGGAAGAAGAGTATACATGGGTTGGACCGTATCTGAACAGTCGGCAGGTTGTTGTGGTGCATGCGGACAGTGATATTTTTCAACTATCCGATCTTGAAGGAACGCGTGTAGCAGTACAGGCGACGAGTAAACCAGAACGGGAATTTTTAAATCAGAACAATCCGGCGACACCACAGGTGGGGGATCTGTTCAGCTTTTCTTCTATGGATGAGATTTACGCGAGTCTCAGAAAAGGATATGTGGATGCGATTGCCGGGCATGAAAGTGCGCTTCGTACATTTGTAGAGACCGATCCGGATGCTTACCGGATTCTGGACGAGAGTTTGTATAATTCAGAACTTGGAATCGCGTTTATAAAGGGAAGCGATAACGAAGTGATTGGGAAATTGGCACAGGCATTGAATGAGATGCAGAAAGATGGAACAACAAGGAAGATTATAGAGAAATACGGGTTAAACCCAGAGACAGCATTTAGCGACATGAAAGGAGTACAGGAATGGAAGTAAGAGCATGCTATGAGGAGATGGGATCAAATTTTGATGAGGTATTGAGCCGTCTCGGCAGCGAGCAGATGGTGCAGCGGTTTGCAATCAAATTTTTGAACGACAAGTCTTATGAGACATTGGAGGCAGCACTTAAGGAGAAGGATGTGGATAGTGCATTTCGTGCAGCACACACGCTCAAAGGTGTCTGTGTTAATCTCGGATTTGACAAGCTGTATGAGGTAAGTTCAGCGCTGACGGAGAAGCTTCGTGCAAAAGAGTTAGATGGTACAGATGTGATGTTTGAAAAAGTAAAGGAGCAGTATGACATTACTGTGAATGCAATCCGTAAACTGCAGTAAAATAAAGAGAAATCTATGACAAAAAAGAGGCAGAGGAAACAATTGCATAGTGCGAAAACTGTATCTCACGTAAGGTGCTTCGACATAAGGGACAGAAGTCCAAACTGGAATATATCGACAATGATATCTTTCAGGTGATCGCAAAATATCTGGAGGTCGACGGTAAGCCATGCGTGATGGAAATGATCGAGAAGATCGATGCCGATGAGTTTGTTGATTCGGAGAACGGAGAAAGACTGGTAGGCAAGATCACCGGATATACAGAGAAGCGGTATGAGGGCAACCAGACGAATACGGAAAATGTTAATCAAGGTATTATAAAAAAGTTTATTAATTTGTTCAAATAGGAATCGAATATTTCTTTCGATTTTCCACATACTACCCATACAGTACAAAAATGGAAAGTATGTCAGGAGAACAGGAGGAAATAATCAAATGAAAGCAACAGGAATTGTCAGACGGATCGATGAGCTTGGCAGAATTGTCGTTCCAAAGGAGATCCGGCGCGTGTTACGGATTCGGGAAGGCGATCCATTGGAAATATTTACCGACAAGGATGGTGAAATCGTCCTGAAAAAATATTCACCAATCGGAGAGCTTTCTGCATTTGCGCAGGAGTATGTTGATGCGATCGCAGCAAGTCTCGGTTGTGGCGTGTGCGTCTGTGACCGGGATCAGATCATCGCGGTCGCGGGAATCTCCAAGAAGGATCTGCTCGGCAAATCCCTGCACCGGGAACTGGAGGATGCGATCAATGACCGGGAAGCGATTCTGGCGCGGAAAGGTGAAAAGAAGTTTATCCGGATTCTCGGGCACGGAGATAATGAGTATGATGGAGAGATCGTGCAGACGATCATCTGCGAGGGCGATGCTATTGGCGCGGTAATTTTGCTCAGCCGGGAAGGAAGCAGGCAAATCGGCGAATCTGAGGTGAAAGCGGCGGCGATTGCAGCGAAATTCCTTGGGAAACAGATGGAAGGGTAAAATTGACATCGAAATTCCCAAAAAGTGCCAAAAACTTGGCTTTTTTCCTTGACAAACAAAGGGCAACAAGGTATAAATATGCGTAGGGCTTTGCTGGCAAAGCTGATAAAAACAAGATTCGACCGCGGGGGATGTGGTCAGGAAACATCGTTTTATTATAGGAGGAAATTTCGATGAACAAGAATGAATTAGTTGCAAAGATGGCTGAGAAGGCTGGACTTAAGAAGACAGAAGCTGAGAAGGCACTTAAGGCTTTCACAGAGACAGTAGCAGAAGAGTTAAAGAATGGTGAGAAGATCCAGTTAGTTGGATTTGGTACATTTGAAGTAGCTGAGAGACCTGCTCGTGAGGGACGTAACCCAAGAACAGGCGAGACAATGAAGATCGCTGCTTCTAAGTCTCCTAAGTTCAAGGCTGGTAAGGCTTTAAGGGATTCTTTAAACTAATCTGATTCTTATCCGAAAAGATTTTTCGATAAAGAGTGAAAAGCTGTCGCATGCTGCGGCAGCTTTTTCATATGAGAGGAAAGTAAGGAGGAACGTGCTATGCGTTTGGACAAATATTTAAAGGTATCGCGTCTGATTAAGCGTCGTACCGTAGCAAATGATGCATGCGATGCAGGCAGAGTCATGGTCAATGATAAAGTCGTGAAAGCATCCTATGATGTGAAGCTTGGCGATGTGATCGAGATATCGTTTGGTAATAAATCCGTGAAGGTTAAGGTGACAATGATCGTGGATTCTACGAAAAAGGAAGATGCAAAAGAGATGTTTGAATATCTCTGATGGAAGGTAGAAGGCTCATAAATCGCAGAGTGCCTGCATATATTTATGCTATAACAAGTGTGCAGGAGCATACATGGAAAGTCATATGATACATATTACACAACGCGCACATATGAGCCTCACCGGACTGGAAAAGGTGATATCGATGGAACCGGAGCTTGTTGAGGTAGAAACAACAGCAGATCATCTTGCCATCAAGGGGCAGAATCTGCATGCAGAGAAGCTGGATATGGAGAAGGGTGAACTCCAGTTGACCGGAACGATACAGGGGATGCTTTATTCGGACAAAAAGGGAAAGAAGAAAGCCGCGGCGATCGCCAAACGGCTGTTTCGATAATTGACAGATGTATTGATACGACAGGGTGCCATGTTTATCATGAGTGTTGCCGTGGGAATCGCCCTCACACTGTCGTATGATCTTTTGCGTGTATTTCGACGCGTGGTATCTCATAATTCAATTTTAATAGCAATGGAAGATGTCTGTTTCTGGCTGATCTGGACCTATGTGACGTTGGAGTGCATCCACGTATATGGGGATGGTGTGCTGCACTGGTATATGGCGGTTGGCATTTTGTTTGGCGTTGTATTGTTCCACTACACTATAAGTTGTGCCTTGTTAAAATCTGTAAACAACATCTTGTACAAGGTAAAAAAATCCGCGAAAAAGCACAAGAAATTGTTGAAAAATAGCGATAATAAGGGTAAAATGTAAATATCTTTAGGTATGAAAAGTGGGTATGGAAATGGCAAAAAGCAGTACAAAAAAATCAGTTCGATATCGTCAGTCGCCGGTGATCACATTTCTGGTTGTTGCGGCGGTTATATTTATATGTGTGACTTCGATTGTGCGTGCGACAAGTCTGCACACGAAGAGTAAGCAGCTGGCAGAGACCGAGAAAACGATGGAGTTGAAGGTCGAAGAGGCAAAGCAGGAGCAGGCGAACCTCGATGCACAGGAGAAATATATGCAGACGAATGAATATATAGAGGACGTGGCAAAGGACAAGCTCGGGTTAGTGAAACCAGATGAGCTGGTTATCCGTCCGGCAGAATAAATGAATCAGAGATAAGAAGACAGGAAGCTTCCGGTAGATTGCCGGAAGCTTTTTTGCGTAAAAATGTCTATAAATTTTATCTCCCAGCTGTCACTGTTAGACATACACAGTCGGAAGAATTGTATAAACTTGTATGGCAAATTTGAAACAGACGGAAACCATCGGGTAGAGGGGATTGAGAAAATGAAAGTGGCGAAGCTTTTTTCTGGTATTGCAGATATTCTGATTGCATATTGTGTGGGACATTGCAGTCTGCTTGGCACAGCACCATTTGGGACGGCAATCATTGGTGCGGGCAGCGCCTGCGGGAGAAGTCCATGGATGTTGCTACTCGGATTGCTCGGCGCATTTTTTGAGCAGGGTGGTTTTGAGAAACAGGGACAGATGATCTATCCACTGATCTGGGTGATGGCAGCTGTGCTTGTACGCGTCAGAAAGTTGCAGCTATTATATCCGCGCTCGTTTCTGTTGTCTGTCCTTGTCGGACTGGAGACGATCGTTCTCCAGATCGGTGTGGCGTTCTGGCTGCCAGGGGCAATCGGAATCCCTCTGGCGTGCGCAGAAGGTGCGCTCGTTTTTTCTTTTATGTTAGCGTATTGCTTTTCTTATCGGAATCTGAGTGGGGATAAGCTCCTTTTTTTAACAGACACCCAGACGATGCTTGCGGTGCTGATTCTTGCAACAACCGTACTTGCCGGGATGCCGGTTCAGCTTGGCGGAGTCGTCGAGGTGCTTGCGAGCGTGTGCCTGTTTACAATCTTTTATATATCGTATCGGTTTGGATTTTCGGCTGGCGTTTCCTGGGCGGCAATCTCCGGAGCCATCTATGCCCTCCGGACAGATGATATGCAGATGCTTGCCGCGTGGGTATTTCTCGCAGTACTTGTAAATGGTTTGACCGAATTCCTGCATATGGGGCGGTATGGAAGCGTTTTGATTTTTGCGGCGAGTGATTGCCTGCTTGGATATTTTGCGTTTCCGCAGATGCTCTCTGAGGCTGGCATCAAGGCGATTGCGACTGCGGTGTTTGTGCTGTTTTTTTTACCGGGACGCCTGTTCGTGCAAGTGCGTACGCAGGGGGATGCCATGGCACTTTCCGGGGCAGAATGGGGCAAGCTTACGCTTTCCCGCGTGCGCAGCTTCTCGGATGCGTTGAAACGGATTGATTATACGTTTGCAGGGACGGAGGGGCAGCGGATTGGATTTTCACAGATCGGAACGATGCTGGAGGATTTTACAAAGCAGTTGGACAGCCCTGTTGCGATGCGTAAGGATGCGGAGACGGCGATCGTGTCGGAATTGGGCAGGATGGGCGTACATGTGAAATCGCTGACGCTCTTAAAGGCGCAGAATGGCAGATACCAGCTCTATGCGGATGCCCGCGTGGGACGTGGCAGACTGGTCGGTGCAGAGGCGGTGCGCAAGATTGCAAGCAAGGAGACGGGAATCCCGTTTGAGATCGGGGAGGACAGCCGCCAGATGGTTGGACGGAGCTATGACCTTGTTATATTAAATCAGAAGCCTGCGTTCCGCATTCAGACAGCAGCCCGTCGACTTTCCTGTCAGGAAGATGTGATATCGGGAGACAATTTTTATATTGGGAATCTGAAGAATGGACAGGCGCTTTTGATGATTGCTGATGGCATGGGAAACGGTGTGCAGGCGGCGAAAGACAGTGAAGCGCTGCTCTCTGCGGTCGAGGAACTTGTCATGACCGGATTTGAACAGGAGATGGCAGTGCGGCTTGTGAATGCGTATCTGGCAGAGAAGAATAAGGGGGAGCATTTTACAACACTGGATATGTTGTTGCTGGATCTGTACACAGGAGTTGGACATCTGGTAAAATACGGCGCCGCAACGACTTATGTGTGCCGGGGAAACTGGATGGAGTGTATCAAATCGACATCGCTTCCGGTTGGGGTGATGGAGGATGCTGGATGCGAGTGCAGCAGTAAGAAATATTATGCCGGCGATCTGATTGTCATGGTGAGTGATGGCGTGCTGGACAGTATTTTGTTTGAAAATAAAGACGACTATATGCATACACTGCTGGAAGCGTTAAAAGATGAGGAGCCAGAGACTGTGGTGGAGGCGGTCATCCAGGATATCCGAAGCGTCTGTGGAAAACGATTGAAGGATGATGCAACGATTATTGTGTGCAAGGTCATGAAAAATCTGTGAATCGCTATACGAAAGGTATCGTTTGTGCTAATATAAGGATGGTAAAAACTGACAAATGACGGAGTATGTATGAATTATTTTGAGCAAAAAGTCTACAATTATATACAGACACACGGATTGATCGAACCGGGAAATCGACTGGTAGTCGGTGTGTCGGGTGGTGCGGATTCCGTGTGCCTGCTACGCGTGTTAAAGGCGCTTATGCCAGTGTTGCATATCCCTTCGCAGGGCATCGTTGTGGTGCATGTGCATCATGGCATCCGGGGCGCGGAGGCAGATCATGATGCCGCATTTACCAAAGACTTGTGTGCAAAGTTTGGCTTTCTGTATCAGGAATATCGGAAAGACATTCCGGCGTATGCAAAGCAACGAAATATGACCGTTGAGGAAGCGGGACGGGAGTACCGTTATCAGTGTATGGAAGAGCTGGTCATGCAACTGAAATTCGATAAGATCGCAGTCGCGCACAACCAGGATGATGTTGCGGAGACAGTGTTGTTCCATATGCTTCGTGGCAGTGGTTTGAACGGACTTGCCGGAATCGCGGCGAGCAGGGGAAATATCATCCGCCCGCTGCTTGGTGTGTCGCGTGCGGAAATTGAAGCATATCTGGAAGAATGTGGACAGGATTTCTGTCAGGATTCGACAAATGCCGAGCTTGCGTATGCACGGAATAAGATCCGTCACAGTATATTGCCAGTGATGAGGGAATTAAATGACCGGGCAGTGGAGCATATCTGCCAGCTGGCGCAGGATGCGGCACAAAGTTATGACTATATTCATACGCAGGCGATGGAACAATGCGATACAACAGAGGATGAGGATGCCTTTGGCAGAACGGTGACACTTTCGATTGCAGAACTGTATAAAGTAGGACCGGTGCTGCAGGAGCATATTGTATGGGAAGCACTCGGACAGGTCGCACAGCGCAAGAAGGATATTACGCGGCGGCATATACAGGCGGTTGTGGCACTGATCTATCAGGATTCTGGAAGCAGTGTACAGCTTCCATATGGCATCCATGCGAGAAGAAATTATGGGGAGCTGATCCTTTCGGATAAGGTGCAGACAATGACGGACTACCGGTTTGCGATTGCGCAGGCAGGTGATTATGAAATCCCGGATAAGGGAACACTTTCCGTATCCATTGAGGATTTTACTTTTACGGAACCAATTCCGAAAAAAAACTATACGAAATTCATTGACTATGCTAAAATAAAAGGTACTCTGTGTGTCCGGACACCGGAAGACGGAGATTATATCGTGATTGATACAGCTGGAAATACGAAGAAACTGTCGCGTGTATTTATCGATGCGAAGATCGACCGGATCAAACGGGCAGGATGGCCGGTGCTTGCATGCGGACAGGAAATCGTATGGGTAGTTGGACTGCGGTTTTCGCCAGCGTATCATGTGGATGAGCAGACAAACAAAATTATGAAAATACAGTATGAAAGCAAAGGAGATCAGAATGGAACAAAAGATTGATGTTATGATTGATGAGGCAACTGTGGAGGCAAGAATTGCAGAAATCGCACAGCAGTTAAGCAAGGAATATGAGGGAAAGACGATTCATATTATCGGTGTTTTAAAGGGAAGCGTGTTCTTCATGTGTGAGCTTGCAAAGCGTCTGACTGTACCAGTGACGATGGATTTCATGTCTGTTTCCAGCTATGGAAATGATACCAAGTCTTCCGGTGTTGTAAAGATGATCAAGGATCTCGATGAGAGTATCGAGGGAAGAGACGTGGTACTGATTGAGGATATTATGGATTCCGGTCGTACACTTTCTTATCTCATCAATATATTGAAGGAGCGCAAACCGGCAAGCTTTAAGGTAGTCACATTACTGGATAAGCCGGATCGCCGTGTTGTAGAGTTGGAGCCGGACATCACCGGATTTGTGATTCCAGACCGCTTCGTTGTAGGATATGGTCTTGATTGTGCACAGAAATACAGAAATCTTCCATATATCGGTGTGATTTCTGAGTAATACATAAATTTATCCAGAAGGGAGCATAGCATGAAGGGATTAAAAAAAGGACTCGGAATCTACCTGATTCTGTTCTTTGCGATGTTCTGTGGCATTATTTGGTACATGAACAAAAACTCAAAGACAGATTCCGGTTATACGATCGTCGATTTTCAGGCAGAAGTATCCGAGGATTTGATAGGCTCCGTTGAGATCTATCAGAATAAGGAGATACCGACAGGAACGGTATACATCACGTATCGTCAGACAAACGAAGAAAAAGAATTCTATGTGTCGGATGTCAATAAGGTACAGCAGATTATCATGAGCAAAGGAAACGGAAATATCCGCCTGGAGCTGCATGATGTCAGTGGTCAGAGCAACGTCTGGACATGGTTGCCGACAGTCGTGCTTATTGTAGTATTGCTGGTCGTTGTTATGATATTCATGGCAAATATGTCTGGTGCCGGTGGCGGTGGTGGTGCCGGTGGCGGCAAGATGATGAACTTTGGCAAGAGCCGGGCACATATGTCAAACGAGAACGATCAGAAGTATACATTCAAGGATGTCGCTGGTCTGGAAGAAGAAAAAGAGGATATGGCGGAGATCGTAGATTTCCTGCGGAATCCAAAGAAATATAACACGCTGGGTGCACGTATTCCGAAGGGCGTTCTGTTAGAGGGACCTCCGGGAACAGGTAAGACACTGCTTGCAAAGGCAGTTGCCGGAGAAGCTGGTGTTCCGTTCTTCTCGATTTCCGGTTCGGATTTCGTCGAGATGTTCGTCGGTGTTGGTGCGAGCCGTGTGCGTGATCTGTTTGAGGATGCAAAGAAGAATGCACCATGTATCGTGTTTATCGATGAGATTGATGCGGTTGCCAGAAAGCGTGGCTCTGGTCTTGGTGGCGGTCATGATGAGCGTGAGCAGACATTGAACCAGATGCTTGTTGAGATGGATGGTTTCGGTACGAACGAAGGTATCATTGTGCTTGCGGCGACAAACCGTGTGGATATTCTTGATCCAGCGATTTTGAGACCGGGACGTTTTGACCGTAAGGTTATGGTCGGCAGACCAGATGTTAAGGGACGTGAGGAGATCCTTCGTGTCCATGTCAGAAACAAGCCGTTGTCTGATGATGTCGATCTGCATGAGATCGCAAGAACAACTGCAGGCTTTGCTGGTGCGGATCTGGAGAACCTGATGAATGAGGCAGCTATCTGTGCAGCTAAACAGAATCGGCAGTTTATCAAGAAGGAAGATGTTGACAAGTGTTTTGTCAAGATTGGAATTGGCGGTGAAAAGAAGAGCCGTCTTGTACCGGAGAAGGAGCGGAAGATTACCGCTTACCACGAGAGTGGACATGCGATCTTGTTCCATTTACTGAGCGAGGTTGGACCGGTGCATCTTGTATCCATTATTCCAAATGGACGTGGTGCTGGCGGATATACGATGCCATTGCCGGAGAATGATAATGTGTTTATGACGAAGAAGCATATGCTGCAGGATATCATGGTCAGCTTTGGTGGACGAATCGCAGAGGAACTGATCTTCGGCGATATCACAACCGGTGCTTCTGCAGACATCAAGCAGGCAACCCAGACCGCACAGGCGATGGTTGTCAAGTATGGTATGTCTGAGAAGGTTGGGCTGATTAACTACGAGGTAAACAGCGAGGAAGAGGTATTCCTTGGCAGAGATCTCGGACATGCGAGAAATTACAGCGAGAAGGTCGCCGCGATGATCGATAAGGAAGTGCGCCGAATTATGGATGAGTGTTATCAGGAAGCAAAGCTTATCATCGAGAGTCATATTGACGTATTGCATCGTTGTGCAGCTGCTTTGCTGGAGAAAGAACGTATCAACCGTGCAGAATTTGAAGCACTTTTTGAAGTAAGTCCAACAGAAACTTATCCGGATGGACTGGATACAACCGGATTGAATCTGTAATCGATTGTGAAAAATGTAGTGATAGAAACTATGGAATTGTGCAAGATGCACAAAAATACGACAAAAAACGAATTTTTGCGACATGATTCAAGAGAATATGCACAAAAAAAATCTGAAAAAAATTAAATGTTTGGGCAGACTTTTTAGGGTTTATATGTATAATAATACTTGTAACCCCCCAATACATTATATAGTTTTTTGCTACACCCCAAAGTAACAAAATACCTTCTCCGAAAAGGACAGCCGATCGTTGGCTGTCCTTTTCCCTTTCTATTTTTAATTTTTTATTGTGTAAATTCCTGTCCTGTATTAAAATAATAGATAGTCGTCAAAAAAGAATTAGGGAGGATACTCTTGATGGTGGAGAATCAGAGACAGGCTCTCAAAGTATTACAGTATGTATATAATACAAAGACTGCATTGAATTTCGGTGCATTGTTTGCGGACGGAACGGATAGCTACCGGCATCCGGCAGAGTTAAAGATTGGAGATTCGGTGACATTGCGGTTCCGTACAGGAAGAAACAATGTAGATGCTGTCTATCTGGTTTACAATGGGGAGCGTTGTAACATGCAGGTGGAAAGCAGTGACGAGTTATTTGATTATTATGCATATACCATTTCCGAGGTAACGGATGACATAGACTATTATTATATGGCGCTTGCCGGGAATGTTATCTGCTATTATAACAAGCTTGGCACACAGAAGGATTTGAATCCAGATTATAATTTCCAGATTGCGCCGGGATTCTCGGTTCCGAAATGGGCGAGAGGTGCTGTGTTCTATCAGATTTTCGTGGATCGTTTCTACAATGGAGATCCGTCCAATGATGTCGAGGACAACGAGTACTGCTATGTCGGGGAAGGCACGCGCAAGGTCAAGGACTGGTTTAAGTATCCGGACAATATGGATGTCCGCAGCTTCTATGGTGGTGATCTGCAGGGTGTTATGGATAAGCTTGATTATCTGCAGGGACTTGGCGTGGATGTCATTTATCTGAATCCGATTTTTGTTTCTCCATCCAATCATAAATATGATATTCAGGATTACGATTATGTAGATCCTCATTTTGGAAAGATCGTCAAGGATGGCGGAGAATGTCTGCCGGAGGGCTGCAAGGTCAATAAGGAAGCCAGCAAGTATATTATGCGTGTGACAGATAAGGCGAATCTGGAGGCCAGCAACGAGTTGTTCGCACAGCTTGTGGAGGAGATTCATAAGCGCGGCATGCGTGTAATCTTGGACGGTGTATTTAACCATTGTGGTTCTTTCAACAAATGGCTGGATCGAGAATGTATTTACGAGAATCAGGAGGGCTATGAGAAGGGCGCTTATGTGGATTATCAGAGCCCGTACAGAAGTTTCTTCAAGTTCCAGGACCCTTGGCAGTGGCCATACAACGGCACATACAATGGCTGGTGGGGACATGATACCCTTCCGAAATTAAATTACGAAGAATCTGAGAAATTATATGAATATATTATGCGTATCGGTGAAAAATGGGTTTCTCCGCCGTACAACGTGGATGGCTGGCGTCTGGACGTGGCTGCCGACCTTGGTTATACTGAAGAGTTTAACCATCGTTTCTGGCGTGATTTCCGGACAAGAGTGAAGGAAGCAAATCCAGATGCACTGATCCTTGCGGAGCATTATGGTGATCCAAAGGCATGGCTTTTGGGCGATCAGTGGGATACCGTTATGAACTACGATGCATTTATGGAGCCGATTACATGGTTTTTGACCGGTGTGGAGAAGCACAGTGATGAGTTCCGCGGTGACCTGCTTGGAAATCCAGATGCATTTACTGGTGCGTTGCGCCACCATATGTCGCGGTTTAATCAGAACTCTCTGGAAATCGCGATGAATGAGCTGTCCAATCATGATCATTCACGATTCCTGACACGTACAAATCGCCGTGTTGGACGAATCCATACGATGGGACCGGAGGCCGCCGGTGAGAACATCAACAAGGGTGTATTCCGTGAGGCAGTTGTATTCCAGATGACGTGGCCGGGCGCACCGACAATCTATTATGGTGATGAAGCCGGACTTTGCGGCTGGACCGATCCGGATAACCGGCGTGGATATCCGTGGGGCAGAGAGGATCAGGAGCTGATTCAGTTCCACCGTGATATCATTAAGGTACACAAAGACAGTGCGGCGCTGATGAAGGGATCTGTGATGTTCCTGCATGGTGAATATAAGGTAGTCAGCTATGGACGGTTCCTGCCGGGCGAGGCAGTGGTTGTGATTTTGAACAACGATTACGAACCACATGAGCTGAACCTGCATGTGCGCAGACTTGGTGTACAGGATGGTGCGGTGATGAAAGCCTGTATCACGACGACGGAGAGTGGCTATCAGATGGATGAGACAGAATATGTCGTTGCAAATAACAAGTTAAAAATTACGGTTGGACCGATTTCAGCGGTTGTACTGAAATATACAGAGCCTTCTGTATAAATTAAAAATGATATATAATTTGAGTCCCTGTTTCGGAAACGGAACAGGGATTTTTTATACCCATAGTTGCATCAAAAGGAACTTTAGCTAGTTTTATGCAAAAACCCAATATGTGAGAATAAAAACAGATTGTTGCGAAAAGCGAGGGTATGCATAAAGTGGTGCTAATGTCGTTAAAACTATATCTTGCATGGGGATGCCTGACGCTTGTCGTTATGATTTTAGGTATTTTGATATATATGATGCTTCAGGAACGAAAGCGGGGGAGGAAGTCCTGAGTAGTTTGCCAATATATATAGACACAGTGGAAAACGAGGTGTAAAAACATGCAGGATCGTGCTTTTTATGAGCGCATAGGAGCAAAATTTCAGAGTGAACGGGAACGGCAGAAGATAACCAGAGAGCATATGGCGGAGCAGATCAACATTTCATCCAAATTCCTGTATGAGATTGAGAGCGGAAGAAAAGGTTTCTCGTGTGAGATATTTCGGAATATGTGTAAATATCTGCATGTAAATGCAGATTATATTCTGGAGGAAGATGATGTCGCCAGCAGTCAGATGCGGATTGAGACGATGACACGTGATTTCTCCATAGAGGAAATGAATTATCTTGTGAAAATGATCGAGGGAATCCGGGAAATGCGCAAAGCATATGAACAGAACGATAAAATTGGTTGACAGCCAGAACATCCTGTGCTATTTCTTATACAGATAAGAGATACGATTAAGGAGGCAATTATGGTTAAACATATTATTTTATGGACATTGAAAGAGACGGATGCGGACAAGAAGGCAGAGATTCTTGCCAATATGAAAGAGCATCTGGAAGGACTTGCCGGAAAGGTACCGGGACTTCTGGAAGTGCATGTAATAACGAATCCACTTGCGTCTTCGAATGCGGAGGTAATGTTGGATACGACATTGGAGAATGAGGAAATGCTGAAGGGATACCAGAAGCATCCGGCGCATGTAGAAGTTGCAAATACGTATGTGCGTCCATATACAGATGTGCGTATGTGCATGGATTACGAAGTGTAACGAATAAAAAGAATGGAAAACGCAGAGGATAACGGGAGTGCAGGGCATTTCCGTTATTTTTATGTGTGTGGAAGTCAATAGTATGGAGATCGGAGTGCATTTTATCGGGAAAGAACATTTGTTCTATACAAATAAAAGAAGATGTGGTAGAATGATATGTGTTATAAACAGTTAGGATAAATTCTAAGAAAGCCACGCGCTTTCGGCAGTGGGTAACAAAAACATTAAAAGAAAATGATTCAAGCACAGTAAAAGGAGAGAATCTATCATGGATCATTTTGAATTAGTATCGGAATATGCACCGACCGGAGATCAGCCGGAGGCGATCGAAGGATTGGTAAAGGGCTTTCAGGAAGGAAAAAAATGCCAGACACTGCTCGGTGTCACAGGTTCCGGAAAGACATTTACAATGGCGAATGTCATCGCCAAATTAAATAAACCGACGATCATCATATCGCACAATAAGACTCTGGCGGCACAGCTTTACAGTGAGTTTAAGGCGTTCTTCCCGCACAATGCGGTTGAGTATTTTGTATCGTATTATGATTATTATCAGCCGGAGGCATATGTGCCGTCGACGGACACGTATATTGCGAAGGATTCGGCTATTAATGATGAAATTGATAAGATGCGGCACAGCGCGACATCTGCCCTGATCGAGCGGAAAGATGTTGTGGTTGTATCTTCGGTATCGTGTATTTATGGTCTGGGTGATCCGGAAGAATATAAGAACATGATGCTCTCACTCCGCCCGGGTATGGAGAAGGATCGGGATGAACTGATTCGGCAATTGATCGATATTCAGTACACGCGGAATGAGATGGATTTCGCGCGAGGAACTTTCCGTGTGAAGGGAGATATCGTAGATATCCTTCCGGTATCGACGTTTGAGGATGGTATCCGGATTGAGTTTTTCGGCGACGAGATTGACCGGATCGTGGAGTTTGATCCATTGACCGGTGAGATCAAGCGTGCACTTTCCTTTGCCTGTATCTTCCCGGCATCGCACTATGTTGTTGCACCGGAGAAGATGAAGCATGCGATCGTGGAGATAGAAGAGGAACTAAAGCAGCAGGTGGCATATTTCAAGGAGAATGACAAGCTGTTAGAAGCACAGCGTATCCGTGAGCGGACAGAGTTCGATATGGAGATGCTGCAGGAGACAGGCTTTTGTTCGGGAATCGAGAATTATTCCCGGATACTGGCGGGCATGAAGCCGGGCGCTACGCCGAACACACTGCTGAATTTCTTTGATGGCGATTATCTGATTATCGTGGATGAGTCGCATATCACATTGCCACAGGTACGAGGCATGTATGCGGGTGACCGTTCCAGAAAGACGACATTGGTTGATTATGGATTCCGTCTGCCGTCAGCGCTGGATAACCGTCCGCTGAATTTTCAGGAGTTTGAGTCTAAGATCGATAAGATCTTATATGTATCTGCGACACCGTCCGATTATGAGAAGGAACACGAGGAGAACCGCGTCGAGCAGATTATCCGTCCGACCGGTTTGTTAGACCCGGAAGTAGAAGTACGACCGATCGAAGGACAGGTGGATGATCTCGTATCAGAAGTCAACAAAGAGGTTGCAAAGGGCAATAAGATATTGGTAACGACGCTGACGAAGCGCATGGCGGAGGATCTGACGGACTATATGAAGCAGCTTGATATCAAGGTCAAATATCTGCATTCCGATATTGATACATTGGAACGATTGGAGATCGTGCGTGATCTTCGGATGGGCGTATTTGACGTGCTGGTCGGAATCAACCTGCTCCGTGAGGGACTCGATATCCCGGAGATCACACTGGTTGCGATTCTAGATGCAGATAAGGAAGGCTTCTTACGTTCGGAGACATCGCTTGTACAGACGATTGGGCGAGCTGCACGTAACGTGGATGGGCATGTGATCATGTATGCGGATACGATCACGGATTCGATGCGGCATGCAATTGACGAGACCAACCGCAGGCGGAAGATACAGGACGCTTATAACAAGGAACACGGCATTACGCCGCAGAGTATCAAGAAGGATATCCGTGATCTGATCAGTCTGGATACGGGTGAGAACGTGACAACGAAGAAGGAACGCGAGAAAGATCCGGAATCCATGACGAAGAAGGAACTGAATGCCGAGATCGCACGTCTGACGAAGAAGATGAACAAGGCGGCGATGGAGCTTAACTTCGAGGAGGCAGCAGTGCTTCGCGATGAGTTGAAAGAATTAAAGATTGCCTTGCGGGATTATGATGATTAGTTTACAATTATTTTTGATATACTATAGGTAATTGTATGTGATTTGGGTGTAAATGTCTGTATCAGATTCTAATGATATAAGATGTATTGAAACTAAGAAGTACTAGATGTTCTGATGCACGTAATGATAACGGACGCAACCGCCGCCAATTCGCCGTCCATGGCTCAGTGGCGGCTTGTTTGAACATCGTGTTCAAACATTGCTGATTATTTACAGAACATCAAGAACTTCTAAGTTCCAAACATATTTATATTATTAGAATCTGATACAGACTAATACACCCCAATCACATAAGAGTCAAAGAAGTATTATAAAAAATAATAAGGAGGAGCTTGCGATGGAAAGAGATGAATTGATTGAGGAGATCTCAAGAAGAAAAGGAATTGCGATGGAAGAGGTTGCGGAAATCTTAGATGAGGAGGATGCAATCTGCCTCGAAGAGGAAGAAAAATTTGTACAGCAGATGAAGAAAAAGAAGAGAAGAAAGAAGATGTGCATGCTTGGAACGATCACAATCTTCCTTGCAGGTGCAGTGTGTGCACTTTTTGTCCTTGACAAGAAGGAGAAGATCAGCATGTCAGATTTAGAGGACATGGTGAAAGATAACGTGAAGAAATATACAGATAAGTATATGGATAAGATTAAGAAATTTAGCTAGACAAAGGAGTAAGCGGAAACAGACGTCATGAGTGAACATAAGTATATCACCATCAAAGGTGCAAGAGAGCATAATTTAAAGAACATTGACATCAAGATTCCGCGTGATCAGTTTGTAGTATTGACAGGACTTTCCGGTTCCGGTAAGTCCTCTCTTGCTTTTGATACGATCTATGCGGAAGGACAGCGAAAATATATGGAGTCTCTGTCGTCCTATGCACGACAGTTCTTAGGACTTGCGGACAAGCCGGATATTGATTCGATAGAAGGTCTTTCTCCGTCCATTTCCATTGATCAGAAATCGACGAACCGGAACCCGCGTTCCACGGTTGGAACGGTGACGGAAATCTACGATTATCTGCGTCTGCTGTACGCACGTATCGGTATCCCGCATTGCCCGAAATGTGGCAAAGAGATTGCCAGACAGACAGTGGATCAGATGGTTGACGAGATTATGGAGCTGCCTGCGGGCACAAAATTCCAGTTACTTGCGCCTGTTGTGCGCGGACGGAAGGGCGAACATACCAAGCTGCTGCAGCAGGCAAAGAAAAGCGGCTATGTGCGCGTGATCGTGGATGACAGTATGTATGATCTGTCAGAGGAGATCAAGCTTGATAAGAACAAGAAGCATAATATCGATATCGTTGTGGACCGTCTTGCAGTCAAAGAGGGCATTGAAAGCCGTCTGACCGATTCCATCGAGACTGTCCTGAAGCTGGCAGAGGGCTTGGTGAAGATTGATGTGATCGGTGGAGAAACAATGTTATTTTCCGACAGTTTTTCTTGCCCGGATTGTGGCATCAGCATCGAGGAGATCGAGCCGCGAAGCTTCTCGTTCAACAATCCGTTTGGTGCATGTCCCTGCTGTACCGGACTTGGATTTAAGACAGAATTTGATATCGACCTGATTATCCCGGATGACAGTCTGACTTTGAATGAAGGGGCAATTGCCGTACCGGGCTGGCAGTCGAGTGGGGATAAGAAGAGCTATGCACATGCTTGTCTCGAAGCGCTTGCGGAAGAATACAAGTTCTCTCTGGACGTGCCGTTTAAGGATCTGCCGGAAGAAGCAAAGCATGTAATCCTGTATGGAACTGAGGGCGAGAAAATCTATGTGCACTATAAGAGTGCTTATAATGGGAAAGATGCTTTCTATGCAAACTACGAAGGACTGCTCCGGAATCTGCAGCGCCGGTACAGAGAGACAACTGCGGAATCAATCAAGCAGGATTATGAGACATACATGACCGTGACGCCGTGTGAGGTCTGTCATGGTAAGAGATTAAAACCGGAGTCTCTGGCAGTTACGATCGGTGGAAAGAACATTGCGGATGTCACAGATCTGTCTGTGGCAGCCCTGCATGATTTTATCTCGAAATTAGAGCTTACCGACCGTCAGAAGATGATCGGTGCACAGGTATTAAAGGAGATTCAGGCAAGACTTGGGTTCATGATCAATGTTGGCCTGGATTACCTGACACTGTCTCGTGCAACCGGAACCTTGTCCGGTGGAGAAGCGCAGCGTATTCGTCTGGCGACGCAGATTGGTTCCGGCCTGGTTGGTGTGGCGTACATTCTGGATGAGCCGAGTATCGGACTGCATCAGCGTGACAATGATAAGCTGATTGCAGCACTGAAACGCCTGCGAGACCTGGGGAATACCCTGCTAGTCGTGGAACATGACGAGGATACGATGCTTGCAGCGGATCATGTCATTGATATCGGACCGGGCGCAGGTGCAAACGGTGGTGAAGTCGTGGCACAGGGAACTGCAGAGGAGATTATGCAGTGTCCGGAATCTATCACGGGAGCCTACTTAAGTGGCAGAATCAAGATTCCGGTACCGGAGGAGCGGAGAACACCAACCGGATATATCGAGGTGCTTGGTGCCAGACAGAACAATTTGAAGAATATTGATGTGAAGTTCCCACTTGGCGTAATGACCTGTGTGACAGGTGTATCCGGTTCCGGAAAGAGTTCACTTGTCAATGAAATCTTATATAAGCATCTGGCGAGAACGCTGAACCGGGCGAAGGTAAAACCGGGTAAGCATGACGATATCACAGGACTGGACCAGTTGGATAAGATTATCAACATCGACCAGTCTCCGATTGGCAGAAGCCCACGTTCTAACCCGGCAACTTATACGGGCGTCTTTGATCTGATCCGTGACTTGTTTGCGAATACAAAGGATGCAAAGGCAATGGGTTACACAAAAGGACGATTCTCATTCAACGTTGCCGGTGGCCGATGTGAGGCGTGCCGCGGGGATGGTATCATCAAGATTGAGATGCATTTCTTGGCAGATGTATATGTACCATGTGAGGTCTGTCATGGAAAGCGGTATAACCGGGAGACATTGGAAGTCAAATACAAGGGCAAGAGCATCTACGATGTACTTGATATGACAGTCGATGAAGCGTGTGAGTTCTTTGCACATGTGCCGTCTGTCCTGCGTAAGATTTCTACCTTACAGGAGGTTGGACTTGGCTATATCAAACTTGGACAGCCATCTACGACATTATCTGGTGGAGAAGCACAGCGAATTAAGCTTGCGACAGAGCTTTCCCGCCGCAGCACAGGCAGAACGATCTATGTATTAGATGAGCCGACAACTGGACTACATTTCGCGGATGTACACCGTTTGGTCGATATCCTGCGTCGGTTGTGTGAGGGTGGAAATACGGTCGTGGTCATCGAGCACAACTTAGATGTCATCAAAACCGCCGATTATATCATTGATATCGGACCGGAAGGCGGCGAAGGCGGAGGAACGGTTGTTGCAACTGGAACGCCGGAAGAGATTGCCAAGTGCAAGAAGAGTTATACGGGGCAGTATCTGAAGAAATATTTGAAGAAGTAAAAGTTGAGGCTGTAAGAATACTCCAAGAATTCGTTCAGGGTAAAATTTTAAAGGAAAATCGTAAGAAATTATATTCTTTTCGATTTTCCTTTTGTTTATAATAATTGCGAAGCAGACGAGGTTTTTATAGATATATTCTGACACTGGCTTCGTGTAATATGTGATGTATTGAAGCTAAGAGATGCTAAATGTTCTGTTGAAAACATCGAAAACGTACGCAAACGCCGCCAATTCGCCATCCGTGGCTCAGTGGCGGCTTGTTTGAACATCGTGTTCA
>ENA-OVGB01000320-OVGB01000320.1-human-gut-metagenome-genome-assembly--contig:-NODE-320-length-59006-cov-8.114553_pt1 | contig 59006 bp, 45 predicted proteins | sample MGYA00237767_ERZ505413 | MGnify/ENA primary metagenome ERZ505413 (study PRJEB26158, sample SAMN06016410) | human gut metagenome | biome: human gut; feature: ankylosing spondylitis patient; material...
GCCGGCCTGTCACGCCGGAGGCCGAGGGTTCGAGTCCCTTCCGCTCCGCCATAATTGCGAGAAAAGCGCACTGTGCAAACGGTGCGCTTTTTTTGAGAACAATCGGGATATTTTCCCGACTCCATATTTGGAGCGGTAGTTAAGACGGTTATAACGCCGGCCTGTCACGCCGGAGGCCGAGGGTTCGAGTCCCTTCCGCTCCGCCATAATTGCGAGAAAAGCGCACTGTGCAAACGGTGCGCTTTTTTTGAGAACAATCGGGATATTTTCCCGACTCCATATTTGGAGCGGTAGTTAAGACGGTTATAACGCCGGCCTGTCACGCCGGAGGCCGAGGGTTCGAGTCCCTTCCGCTCCGCCATAATCACGCAAGGCGCCCTGCACATGCAGGGCGCCTTTTTTATTCCCGCCGCTCCGCGCTGCCCGTCTCGTGCTCCTGTCCCGGCCATCATGCATGGACAGGAGCAAGACTCTTGGTCTACCTTTTGCTATACCAGTAACAAAAAGGAGAGCATATGCATCCCATTGCCCATATCATTGCAAAATTTGGTGCCACTATCGGCATGGACGGCCTTGAGACCGAGAACGGCGTTTGCACGCTCCGTTTCGATGACGTGACAGTCACCCTTGAATGCGCCGAAAACGACGGCGCCCTGTACCTGTACAGCCGGGTATGCGGCCTGCCGGAAAGCGACGCCGACAAGCTGGCGCTCTATGGCCTGCTGCTGGAACTGGACAGCTTTTTCAAGGGCACGGACGGCGGCGTGCTGGGCATCGAGCCCCTGCTCGACGCCGTGACCTATACCCGCCGCCTGCCGCTGGAACATCTGGACGAGAGCCTCCTCGACCGCCAGGTCGGCCGTCATGTGGATACGGTGGAAGCGCTGCGCGCTTCCATCGCACGACTGCAGGAGCAGGCCCCCACGCCCCAGGCCGCCGCAGAAACGGGCTGGAACGATGGCATGCTGAGGATCTGAACGCTGCTGCCATAAAGGATTCGCCATGAAGATCAACGACCTGAACATCATCGCCCAACGGCTGGGCGCTTTCGGCAAGGAACATCTGGGGATCGATCCCCGGGGCCATACCGTCCCCACCACTTCTTCGCTGGGGGGGCGCATCGTCAACTGGATACGCTCACGCCACAGCGACACGGCCGCCCAAGCCAACCGCGACGTCATGGACGGGCTCATCAATACCATCAGGCAGACCGATGATCTGGGCGACCGCTTCGCGGACATCGCCCGGAAGAGCCTGGAAGACAAGCTGGCTGCCGGCCGTCCCTTGAGCGGACGTGACGCGGCCCGGGTGCTGCAGGACGTCATCCGTATCAAGACGACGGAAGACCAGGCCCGTCTGGAGACCCGGCTCATTAATATCCGGGACCAGTTCCAGAAGCTCTGCGCCCCCCATGCCGACGGCTCGCCCTCGGATCTGGAAACGCAGACGGCCGCACGACGGCAGCGCTTCGGCCTGCCTCCGGCCACGGCGGAACAGCTCCGGGGCTATCGGGACACCGTCCTGCGCGATCTGGAAGCCAGGGCCCGGCGCGCCGACCATTCGCTGACAGCGGCCGAAAGCCTGGACGCCCTTGGCGAGAGCATCCGCATGCAGACCCTGCAGGAAGCCAAGGCCGGTATCGCGGCCATGGCGGAGCAGGTCAGCGGCGAGGGCCCCCACGGCTTCATGGCCCGTCTGGACGCCGCCATGCAGGCCAGGGGCATCGTTGGCGACATCAGTCCCGCCACCCGCGATGTCCTGGTCCAGACCATCCATGACAAGCTCGTCGCCCGCTGCCTGAACGACAGCAACAACATGCACCAGCCCACACTGGCGGAAGCCACCACGGCGGCCGAGAACGTCATCAACAATTTCGTGGCGGCCCTGGACACGGTGGAACACGCCCGGGCCATGCCCCGGGAGGCCAAGCGCATCCTGCAGGACGAGATCCTGCACTCTCCCAAGCCCGTGAACGCGGCCATGGCGCAGGCCATATGCGACGCCGTACTGGATACGGGCCGGTTCCTGCGCACCCTGACGCTGGCCGAGGCCACCCCCGCCGGACTGAAGAGAGACTTCGATACCTATGCCCAGACCATGCACGCCGCCATCACACAGCCGGACGGCATGCTGCGTCCCGGCATCGAGGGCGGGCCGGAAGCCGGCCTGGTCCGCATCCTGACGGCCCGCGCCGCATGCAGGATGCTGGGCCTCGGCAATCTGGAGCCCCTGAGCAAGGACGAACGGAAGCTTTTCCAGCAGCTCGAACGGGCAAAGCAGCCCGTCCCGCCGGAGCTGGCCGCCCGCGTCGCTGCCCGTATGGACGCCGACTACGCGGCCCGCCGTGCCCTGGGCGGGGGCTCCCCCCTGCATGTCCTGCGCCGTGACCTTGCCCAGGAGGCCGACGAAGGCCTGCGTTCCCGCAACGAACTCCTGCTCATGAACGTCCTGGATACCCTGGCCCAGGCTACGGAAAGCGACGAATTCTATGACATCCTCGACCGGGCTCCCGGTCTTGGCCAGATGCGCATGGCCGAGGCGCGCCGGTTCGTGCCCCAGGGCCTGGGCCTGACCCTGCCCGAAGGTCAGGCCTTCGACATGGCCGCCGCCCGGCAACGCATGCTCGACGGGCTCAATGCCACCGTCCTGTCCACCCCTCCGGGCAACGGGGCCGCCGCCCTGTCCGGACAGGATCTGGCCTCTCCCGCGCTGATCCGCAAGTGCAACTTCTTCTCCGACCAGTTTCTCAAGGACTTCGCCCGGCGCGGCATCACCATCAACGGGCACAGGATCGGTGGCGGGGGCAGTCTCCAGAACCTGCCCTGGCTGGAACAGGAGCTGGACGCCCTCATCGCCATATTCCCTTCCGCCGAAGAAGCCGGGCGCGTCTGCAGCCCGCTGCATCAGGCCAGCGGCGCCGACATCCTGATGCTCCTCCTGGCCGACCCGGCCACCGCCGACGAGACCTTCCGCATCAACAACCTCCAGGGCAATTCCCTCTCCAACAGCCTGCCCATCGAGGTCTTCCATCATCCTGATGGCTCGTACAGCGTCAATATCGAACTCTGCTACCAGAGGGTCGATGAGGGCCTGGGCCCCCGTGCCTCCTCCGGCATCAACGTGAGCGCCTCCTTCCTGCTGCCCAACGGCCGGGAACCGCTGCAGTTCCGCATCGAGGATCTCGACGTGCTGTTCAACACCCATCAGGGCTAACGGCAGTCAACGACCAGCCCCGCATCGGGGCTGCCCCCTGCCCTCCTGAAAACGGAACGGGGCATCCGCCAGGCGGATGCCCCGTTTTTCGTTGGCCTGTGGCGCTGCCTGTGAGTGTCCCCTGTCCGGCCTGAGAGGCAGACCACAGGCACAAAAAAAGCCCCCGCGAGGCTTTCTTCGTGAGGGCTTGAAATCTGTGGCGCGCCCGGCGCGATTCGAACGCACGGCCTTTGGCTCCGGAGGCCAACGCTCTATCCGACTGAGCTACGGGCGCACACGTGTCTTTCTAGGCAAAGGGCGTGCCGCTGTCAAGCCCTGCCCCTGCCAGCTTCGGGGCGCATCCCGCCTCAGTCCCGAAAATGGTCCGTGCCTCTCTTCCGGGCGCGACGCCGCCCGGCATCACGGCAGGCCTGCTTCTTTTCGTGACAGTCTCCTAGTCTTGCGCTATACTTTCTTTCCCCGTTTTGGGGCGCCCCCCAACAAGGAGAACGATCATGAGCCAGATCCTCTGGTACGGCCATTCGGCCTTCAATATCAGTTGTGACGACAAGCATGTCGTCGTGGACCCCTTCCTGACGCCCGCTTCCGGTACCACGGCCGAGACCATCGGCCCGGTGGACGTGGTGCTGGTCACCCATGACCATGCCGACCATGTGGGCGATGCCGTGGCCATCTGCAAGAACACCGGCGCCATGCTGGGCGCCATCGTGGGCACGGCCCAGAAGCTGGAGGCCGCCGGTGTGCCCTCGGCCCAGCTGCTCAACTACATCGGCTTCAACATGGGCGGTACCGTGGCCCACGCGGGCTTCGAGTTCACCATGACCCAGGCGTATCACTCCAGCGAGTCGGGCTCCCCGGCGGGCTACATCATCCGCACGCCTGACGGCAAGCACATCTACCATGCGGGCGATACCTGCATCTTCGCGGGCATGGAACTGTGGGGCCGCCTCTACCCCATCGACGTGGCCCTGCTGCCCATGGGCGGCGTCTTCACCATGGACGCCCGCCAGGCGGCCCTGGCCTGTAAGCTGCTGGGCTGCAAACAGGTCATCCCCATGCACTGGGGCACCTTCCCGGTGCTGGCCCAGGATACGGAAGCCTTCAAGGCCGAACTGGCCCGCGTGGCTCCCGGCTGTACCTGCATCGACCTGCTGCCCGGCCAGTCCGTGCGGATCTAGCGTTTTGTGGGGGAGCCATCCCGCGCATCAGCGATGTCTCCTCCCCCGAACGCTTCCCGACCCATCAGCAAAAAAGCCCTTCCTGCCATGGCAGGAAGGGCTTTTCGCTTTTTTCAAAAAACGGGAGTCGGGCCAATCCCTTAAACAGGGTATCGGCCCCACCCGGACATATCGCTTTTTACTTTTTCTCGTCGTCGCTCTTGCCGCGGGCCTTGTCCAGCAGCTCGCCCGCCTGCTGGCCCAGCTCACCGGCTTTGCCGCGAGCTTCCTGCAGCAGTTCCCCGGCCTTCTGGCGGGCACCGTCCACCACTTCACCGCCCTGGCGGCGCAGCTCACCGGCCTTATGACGGGCTTCCTCCATCATCTCTCCGGCCTGGCCGCGCAGGGAGCCCATCTTTTCCCGGGCCTCGTCCAGAAGCTCGCCCGCCTGCTGGCCCAGTTCGCCCGCCTTGCCGCGGGCCTTGTCCACCATCTCGCCGCTCTGACGGCGCAGTTCGCCGGCTTTCTGGCGCGCTTCTTCCATCATCTCGCCGGCCTTGCCGCGAGCTTCGTCCAGCAGTTCCCCGGCCTTCTGGCGGGCCTCGCCCACCACTTCGCCGCTCTGGCGGCGCAGCTCACCGGCTTTCTGACGGGCTTCCTCCATCATCTCTCCGGCCTGGCCGCGCAGGGAGTCCATCTTTTCCCGGGCCTCGTCCAGAAGCTCGCCCGCCTGCTGGCCCAGGGCCTGGGCACGGGTGGGCGCGGCCGCGGGCTGGTCCGGCGTGGGCAGCAGACGGTCCTCGTCCCCCTGTCCCTGGGCCACGCGCGCGGCCTCCTCGTCACGCAGGATGCGGCGCAGCACCTTGCCGATGAGGCTCTTGGGCAGTTCCTCGCGGAACTCGAAGAACTTGGGCACCTTGTAATTGGCCAGACGCGCCCGGCAATGGGCCGTCAGCTCGGCCGTGGTCAGGGTCTCGCCGGGACGGGGCACCACATAGGCCTTGAGCACTTCACCGCGGGTGGGATGCTTGACGCCCACGGCCACGGCCTCGGCCACTTTGGGGTGCTCGTACAGGACCTCGTCCACTTCGCGGGGGTAAACGTTGTAACCGCCCACGATGACCAGATCCTTCTTGCGGTCCACGATGTAGTAGTAGCCATCTTCGTCGTAGTAGGCGATGTCGCCGGTATGCAGCCAGCCGTCGGTCAGGGTGGCGGCCGTCTCTTCGGGACGGTTCCAGTAGCCCTGCATGACCTGCGGACCGCGCACCAGCATCTCGCCCTCCTCATTGGGGCCCAGGACATGGTTGCTGTCGTTGATGTCCACGATGCGGATCTCGGTATGCGGGAAGGCCACGCCGATGGAGCCTTCCTTCTGCGGGCCGTCCAGCGGGTTGGCCGTGACGCAGGGCGAGGCCTCGGTCAGGCCGAAACCTTCGGTGATGCTGGCGTGGGTCATGCTCACCCAGCGGCGCAGGGCCTCGGTGGGGAACGGCGCCGAACCGGAGACGCAGATCTCGATACAAGTGAGGTCGTATTTCTTGATGTCCTTCTGCTGCATGAGCGACATGTAGACCGAAGGCGCGCCCACGAAGAAGGTGGGACGGAAGCGGGCGATGGTCCGCAGCAGGTCGGCGGGCGTGTAGCGCGGCACCGGGATGGTGGTGGCCGCCAGGGCCGTGGGCAGGATGATGTTGCCCACCAGGCCGAAGACGTGGAAGAAAGGCATGATGCTCAGGAAGGACATGGGCTTGCAGTTTTCCCAGTCCATATGGAGGATGGCCAGCAGCTGCTGCATCTGGGCCGAGATGCAGGCATGGCCCAGCATGGCGCCCTTGGGCTGGCCGGAGGTGCCGCCCGTGTACTGGAGCAGGGCCAGGGCGTCACCGGGGTCCTCGTCGGTGGGCACGCTGAAGCGGCCGCGGACCTTGATGAAATCTTTCCAGCGCAGCACTTCCTGCCCGTAGGGCACCTGCGGCACCTGGCCCTGACGGCGGGCCTTGATGCGATACAGCCAGTTGAGCGGGAAGGCCATACCGTCCGAGATGTTCGTGACCACGGTCAGGCGCAGGGGCAGACGGTCGCGCAGGGGCTCCAGCTTGGCCCAGAGCAGGTCCAGGGTCACCAGCACCTCGGCCCCGGCATCATTGAAATGATGCAGCAGCTCCTTTTCCATATAGAGCGGGTTGGTCATCACGGCCACGGCCCCGGCCTTCATGATGCCCCAGAAGGCGATGACGGTCTGCGGGATGTTGGGCAGCATGACGGCCACCCGCTGGCCGGGCTTGACGCCGCGCAGGCGCAGGGCCTCGGCAAAGCGTTCCGCCGCTTCGTGCAGACGGCTGTAGGTCATCTGGAAATTCTGGAAACGGATGGCCAGACGGTTGCCGTGCGTCCTGGCGGCCCTGTCCAGCAACGAGGCCAGATGCATGGGCCGGATGACGCATTCCGTGTCCTCGTGACCCGCAAAATGCCGCCACCAGCCGGGGCGTTGACCGTCGTCCAGGATATTTTCCATGGCGCCGTCCAGGGGGCGGGCCGTTTCCGTCTGCGAAGGGGTAGTCATGCGCTGCTCCAGATGCATGCTGCAAGGGTTGGGCGCGGCCTCACGGCACACGCGTTGTCATCCCCCGGCCCGGAGACCGGGGGCCGTCATCAGGAGGGGCGCCGAAGCGCCCCTGTCGAACACTATCGAGAAAAGGATCAGGCCAGGGCGGTCAGGTCGTAGGTGCTGCTCTCCACGATGTCGCCCTGCACCAGCGCGCCGGGGGCCACGCCCAGGCCGCTCACGTAGGTGATGCCGTCCACCTCGGGCGCCTGGAACCAGACGCGGCCCACATGCAGGCCCGGCCATTCGTCATGCGGCGCATCCACCAGCACCGGCATGGTCTGGCCCACCGCTTCCTGCAACTGCCGCTCGCTGATCTCGGCCTGGATCTCCATGAGCGTGGCGCGGCGTTCCTCGCGCACTTCCATGGGCACCTGGTCGGGCATGGCCGCCGCGGGCGTGCCTTCCTCGGCCTGATAGGCGAAGACGCCCAGATGGCGGAAGCGCGTCTCTTCCACAAAGCGGCACAGGGTCTGGAAATGCTCCTCGGTCTCGCCGGGATAGCCCACGATGAAGGTGGTGCGCAGGGCGGCCTCGGGCAGGGCCTCGCGCACGCGGTCCACCACGCGGCGGGGATCATTGGCGAAGGGGCGGCCCATGCGGGTCAGCACCTCGGGATGGGCGTGCTGCAGGGGGATGTCGAAGTACGGCAGCAGCTGCGGCCCGGCCTCGCGCATGTAGCGCAGCAGTTCGGGCGTGACGCCGCTGGGATAAAGGTAGAGCAGACGCAGCCAGGTCAGGCGGTCCAGGGGCAGCAGCTCGTCCAGCAGGTGGGGCAGGCTTTGGGGCGTGTCGAAGTCGCTGCCCCACGAGGTCAGGTCCTGGGCCACCAGGACCAGTTCGCGCACCCCGCCGGCCAGCAGGCCGCGGGCCTCCTCGCGCAGGTCGGCCGCAGGCACGGAGCGCAGCGGGCCCCGGATGGACGGGATGGTGCAGAAGGCGCACTTGTGGCGGCAGCCTTCGCCCACCTTGAGCCAGGCATAGGACGGGCCCGTGGAGAGCAGGCGGCCCGGCGCGGCGGGAGCCGCGGGCAGGCCCAGGGCCTCGCGCACCATGGCGGGCCAGTTTTCCAGCTCGTCGGTGGGCAGCCACAGGTCCACCTCGGGCAGGTCGGCGGCCAGATCCTTGACACCGTAGCGCCCCACCATACAGCCGGCCACGGCCAGCAGGGGGCGGCGCTTGCAGCGGCCCAGACGCTCCACGGCATCGAGGATGGAGCGGATGGACTCGCGTACGGCAGGCTCGATGAAACCGCACGTATTGATAAAGACCAGACGTGCCCGGCCCATGTGTTCCACGCTGTGCACGGGCATGCCCAGCGAGCCCAGCAGATGCTCGGTATCCACACGGTTCTTGGGACAGCCCAGGCTCAGGGACCACACCGGCAAAGAGCCGGACACACGGGCGCGCGTCAGGGGCGCGGCCGCTCCGGCTGCGGAAGAAAAGGAATGGACAGTCATGGAGATAGCCTATCCGTCTCTGTTTTTTTTGTCATCACAAATTGCGCGATATGGTTGCGCAGGCAACGGGATAGGCTGTGTCCGGCGGCAGAGGCGCCGCCGTGCGGGACCGCCCCGAGAAACGGGGCGGAACGGGAAGATGTCGGGCTAGAAGGCGTGGACGCGCCACGGCAGGGCCAGGAAGCGCAGACTGTTGGGCTGGATGACCAGCAGGCGTTCCCGCTGCACGTCGGCGCTGCGGGTCACGAAGCTCTCGCGCGGGATCAGCGTCACGGCTTCGTCCTCGTGGCTACAGTCGAAAAGATGCAGCAGGTCCCCGTCCATGCGGTCGGCACAGGTCCAGTGCCGGTTCATGGGCGGCGTCTCGGGCGTCAGGTGCCGCAAAAAGCGGAACAGGATGCAGCGGCCCTCGCCCGGTGCCAGCCACTCGCGGCAGGCTTCCCACAGGGCGTCGGGTGAAACGGCCTCGCCTTCGGCAAAGGGCTTTTCCACCAGCAGGGGGTAGCGCTGCTGGCGGGCCAGGATCATGTCGTCCACCAGCTGCATGTAGTCCGTGTCCTGCTCCAGCACGGCCCGCAGGGCACCGGGCTTCTCGGCCAGGGAAAGCAGGGTCTCGTTGAGGATGTCGCGCGCCTTGAGCGTCTGGATGCCGTGGATCAGGCGCAGGGCGTTGAGCACGGCATAGATGGCACAAAACGTATCCAGTTTCCCCTGGAAAAAAGGTTTGAGCATACGAACCTCCGCATGCTGTTATGCCTGTTCCCCACGGGCAAGGCAACCGGAAACGCCGGACAGCACAGAAGTTTTTTCTCCCCGGCCCGGCTGCGGGGCTTTTGCGGCTTTACAAGGCCTGCCGCAGCAGGTATAAGGGAATCCCCACTAACTATATCACCATACCTTGATATGCAGATATTCACCAATCCCCAAGATCTGGCGGCCCAGTGCCGCTCCTGGCACGCGGCCGGCGAGGACATCGCCCTTGTGCCCACCATGGGCTATTACCATGCCGGTCACGAGGCGCTCATGGACCAGGGCCGCGGCCTTGCCAAGCGTCTTGTGGTCAGCCTTTTCGTGAACCCCACCCAGTTCGGCCCCAATGAAGACCTTTCCGCCTATCCGCGCGACATCGAGCGCGATACGCAGATCGCCGCCGCCCACGGCGCGGACGCCATCTTCATCCCCGAACCCGCGTCCATGTATGCGGAAGATCACGCCACCTGGGTGGAAGTGCCGGAGCTTTCCCGCATCATGTGCGGCCTGAGCCGGCCGACCCATTTTCGCGGTGTCTGCACGGTGGTGCTGAAGCTGTTCATGATCACCCAGGCCGACGTGGCCGTCTTCGGACAGAAGGACTGGCAGCAGCAGGCCATCCTGCGCCGCATGGTGCGCGACCTCAACGTGCCGGTGCGCATCGAGACCTGTCCCATCGTGCGTGAGGAAGACGGCCTGGCCCTCTCCTCCCGCAACGTCTACCTCACCGAGGAAGAACGCCGCCAGGCCCCCTGGATCCATCGCGGCCTGCAGCTGGCCCGCGACATGGCCCAGAAGGGACAGACCCACGCCAAGATCCTGCGTGAGGCCGCCCTCTGCACCTGGGCGGACCACCTGACCCTGGGCCGTCTGGACTACCTCAGCGTGGTGGACCCCGTGTCCATGGAGCCCCTGGACACCGTGGACGGCCCGGCCCTCATGGCCTGTGCCATCCGCATGGGCAAGGCCCGCCTGATCGACAATATCCTGCTCAGGGACTAGCGGACAGGCCATATGTTTTTTCGGCAGGGGCCGGACCGGGGCTGATGTCCCGGCCCGGCTTCCCCATGCCTGCCCGGCCGCCCGCACGGGCGGTGCAGGCGACCTGCGGTCCGGCAACGGCCGCGGGCCATACTGAACCATGGAGAACAGACCAATGCAAACCAAGGGCAAATATTTCTTCACCTCCGAGTCCGTGACCGAAGGCCATCCCGACAAGGTGGCGGACCAGATCTCCGACGCCGTCCTGGACACCCTGCTGGCCCAGGACCCCAACGCCCACGTGGCCTGCGAGACCCTGGTGACCACCGGCATGGCGGTCATCGCCGGCGAGATCACCACCACGGGCTATGCCGACCTGCCCCACGTGGTGCGCGAGACCATCCGCGAGATCGGCTACACCAGCTCCGACATGGGCTTCGACGCCGACACCTGCGCCGTGATCTCCTCCATCGACCACCAGTCCCCCGACATCGCCCAGGGCGTGCTGCGCGCCGCTCCCGAAGACCAGGGCGCCGGTGACCAGGGCATGATGTTCGGCTTTGCCTGCAACGAGACCCCCACCCTCATGCCCGCCCCCATCTTCTGGGCCCACCAGCTCTCCCAGCAGCTGACCAAGGTGCGCAAGGACGGCACCGTGCCCTTCTTCCGTCCTGACGGCAAGACCCAGGTCTCCTTCGAATACCTGGACGGCAAGCCCGTGCGCATCAACAACGTGGTGGTCTCCACCCAGCACGCCGCTTCCGCCTCCCAGGCCGACATCATCGAAGCCGTGAAGAAGCACGTGATCCGCCCCGTGCTGGAGCCCTCCGGCTACTTCGATGAAAAGGACTGCGAGATCTTCATCAACACCACCGGCCGTTTCGTGGTGGGCGGTCCCATGGGCGACTGCGGCCTCACCGGCCGCAAGATCATCCAGGACACCTACGGCGGCAGCGGCCATCACGGCGGCGGCGCCTTCTCCGGCAAGGACCCCTCCAAGGTGGACCGCTCCGGCGCCTACATGGGCCGCTACATCGCCAAGAACGTGGTGGCCGCCGGTCTGGCCCCGGTGTGCGAAGTCCAGATCGCCTACTGCATCGGCGTGGCCGATCCGGTGAGCGTGCTGGTCTCCTCCCAGGGCACCAGCGAGATCCCCGACGAAGTGCTGACCAAGGCCGTGCGTGAAGTCTTCGACATGCGCCCCTACTTCATCACCAAGCGTCTGGACCTCAAGCGTCCCATCTACTCCAAGACCTCCTGCTACGGCCACTTCGGCCGCGAGCTGCCCGAGTTCACCTGGGAAAAGACCGACGCCGTGGCCGACCTGCGCACCGCCGCCAAGGTCTAGTCCGCACGACTGATCCTGTTGAAGGCCGGGGCTTTCCCCGGCCTTTTTTGTATCCGCCGCCCGGCTCCTGCCCTCCCCGTGGACGGCCATTCCCGTGGACGGCCATTCCCGCGGGCGGCCGCCGCGATGACCGCAAAGGAGAGGGAACGGCCCCTCCCCGGCATCCTCGCCACCGACAGCGGGCACCGGCGTTTGCGGGCTCCCCTGCCGATCCTCCTGCAGGGCCGGGATGCGTCAGACCTCGTGCCGGCTCCGCCTTCGGCCGCTGCCATGCCGCAGGGCACCCGCCCCGGCCAGGATACCGGGCTCCCCCGGGCGCTCGCGTCCGGCCTGCAACTTGCAAGCCCTGTGCGGATTAAGTACATTGAGCGATTACGGATGCCGTGACATCCGCCGCCGCGCCCGGCGCGCGGCACAGCCACTGACCCGCAAGACCGGCGGGGCCCGCGGGCCTGCCGCCATCCCATCCACCTTTCCGCGTGCCGAGGCATCATGAACCCGCAAACCTACACGGCCCCGCAGGAACAGCAGGAGGCGCCGGCCTCCTTTGCCGCCATCCTGCCCCTGCTGCTCTTTTTGCTCATCTTCATCGGTACGGGCGTCAGCCTGAGCCTGGCCGGTGTGGACATGGCCTTCTACCAGCTCTCCGCCACGGTGGCCATCCTGCCCGCCATCGCCCTGGCCCTGATGCAGGGCCGGGCCCGCCTGTCCAAAAAGATCACCATCTTCCTCACCGGTGTGGGCGAGATCAACATCATCACCATGTGCATGATCTACCTGCTGGCGGGCGGTTTTGCCGCCACGGCCACGGCCATCGGCAGCGTGGATGCCACGGTGAACTTCGGCCTTTCGCTGGTGCCGCCGGCCTTTATCCTGCCCGGCCTGTTCCTCATCGGCGCCTTCGTGTCCACGGCCATGGGCACCAGCATGGGCACCGTGGCCGCCATCACGCCCATCGCCCTGGGCGTGGCCGCCCAGACCAGCATCGAAGTGCCCGTGCTCATGGGCGTGGTGCTGGGCGGGGCCATGTTCGGCGACAACCTGTCCATGATCTCGGACACCACCATCGCCGCCACCCGCACCCAGGGCTGCGAGATGGGCGACAAGTTCCGCATGAACTTCCTCATCGTCCTGCCCGCCGCCCTGCTCACCGTGGCCCTGCTCTGGTTCTCGGCCTCGGGCGGTACCGAAGTGACCCTGCACGACTTCGAGCTGATCCGCGTCCTGCCCTACATCGCCGTGCTGGTGCTGGCCCTCACCGGGCTCAACGCCTTCATCGTCCTGGCCACGGGCATTCTGCTCAGCGGTCTGGTAGGCCTGTTCTGCGGCATCCCCGGCGCGGACGGCCAGATCGTGCCCTACAGCCTGCTCCGCTGGGGGCAGGACATCTACAAGGGCTTCACCGGCATGAACGAGATCATGGTCCTGTCCATGCTCATCGGCGGCCTGGGCGAGCTCATCCGCTACCACGGCGGCATCGCCTGGCTGCTGGCCCGCGTGGACGGCCTGGCCCGCCGCCTGGCCGGGAAAAGCGGCGGCAAGGGCTCCTCGCGGGTGGGGGAATCCTGCATCGCCCTGCTGGCCAGCCTGGCCGACATCTGCACGGCCAACAACACCGTGGCCATCATCCTCACCGGCGGCCTGGCCCGCGAGATCGCCCTCAAGAACGGCATCGACCCGCGCCGCAGCGCCAGCCTTCTGGACATCTTTTCCTGTGTCTTCCAGGGCCTGATCCCCTGGGCCGCCCAGCTGCTGCTGGCCGGTTCCCTGGCCAAGATCTCGCCGCTGGAGATCACCATCAACAACTGGTACTGCATGCTGCTGGCCGTGGCCGGCATCCTGGCCATCATCCTGGGCCTGCCCCGCATCAAGGCCCGCAGCACGGAGGCGTGATATGGCAGGCAATTCCTTTGGGCGCATCCTGCGCCTCACCTCGTACGGCGAATCCCATGGGCCCGGTCTGGGCGGCGTGCTGGACGGCTGCCCCGCAGGCCTGCCCCTGAGCGAGGAAGACCTGCAGCGCGAGCTGGACCTGCGCAAGCCCGGACAGGGCGCCACGGCCACCAAACGCAAGGAATCCGATACCGTCCGCATCCTTTCCGGCGTGTTCCAGGGCCTGACCACCGGCACGCCCATCGCTTTCCACATCGCCAACGAGGACCAGCGCTCCCGCGATTACGGCAACCTGGCCCAGGTCTTCCGGCCCGGGCACGCGGACTGGGGCTTCTTCAAAAAGTTCCACGGCATCCGCGACTACCGCGGCGGCGGCCGCTCCTCCGGGCGCGAGACCGTGGCCCGTGTGGCGGCCGGGGCCATCGCCAAAAAGCTGCTGGCCACGCGCGGCATCCGGATCGTGGCCGGGGCCGTGGAGCTGGGCGGCATCGCCGTGCCCCCCGAAGCGTGCGATCCGGACGCGGCCCTGAGCCGTCCCTTCTTCGCCGCCGCCGACAGCGTGGTCCCGCTTTGGGAAGAGCGCGTCGCCGCGGCCCGTGCCGCCGGGGACACCCTGGGCGGCGTGGTGCAGGTGGTGGCCCGCAACGTGCCCGCCGGTCTGGGCGAGCCCTGCTTCGACAAGCTGGACGCCCGGCTGGCCTACGCCCTCATGGGCGTGGGCGCGGTCAAGGCCGTGGAAGTGGGCGAAGGCTTTGCCGCCGCGCGCCTCACCGGCTCGCAGAACAACGATCCCATGCTGCCCGGCGGCCGCTTTGCCAGCAACCATGCGGGCGGCATCCTGGGCGGCATCTCCAGCGGCCAGGACATCGTGCTGCGCGTGGGCGTCAAACCCATCGCCTCCATCGCGCAGGAACAGCAGACCATCGACGTCCACGACCAGCCCGCCAGCGTGCTCATCGGCGGCCGTCACGACCTGGCGGCCATCCCGCGCATCGTGCCCGTGCTCACGGCCATGACCGCCCTGGTGCTGGCCGACGCCCTGCTGCTGCAGGAGCGCATGGCCGTCCTGCCCGTGCCCGACGGCGTGGACTGGTTTTAGCAGTGTTTGTTGAGGGGGAAGGGGCCCTTTTTCCTGCGGTAAAAAGGTCTCCCTTCCCCTCGAACTCCCCCATCCCTCCAAAAACCGCTCTCCTGGTCTGCCATGTCTGACGATCTTCCCCTGCTGCGCGATCCCGATGCCGTGGAGCTCACCGGCACGCTGGAACGTGTGGTCTTCCACAACGAAGAGAACGGCTATACCGTGCTGCGTCTGCTGCCCGACAGGGCCCTGCCCGTGGAGGCCAAGGTCAAGGGCGCGCCCAGCCGCACGGTGAGCCGCGATCCCGTGACCTGCGTGGGCCACATGGTCAACCCGCAGGTGGGCGTCCAGTTGCAGGTCAGCGGCCGCTGGGTCAACAACGCGCGTTTCGGCCGCCAGCTGGCCTTCGACATGGCCGAGGAGATGCTGCCCGCCACCAGCGAGGGCATCCGCCTGTACCTGGCCTCGGGCCTCATCAAGGGCGTGGGCGAGGAGATGGCCGGGCGCATCGTGGCGGCCTTCGGCACGGACACCATCCGCGTGCTGGACGAAGAGCCCGAACGCCTGCTCAAGATCAAGGGCGTGGGCAAGAAGAGTTTCGAGAAGATCAAGGAAAGCTGGGCCGAGCACCGGGGCATCCGCGACCTGCTGCTCTTTTTGCAGCCCCACGGCATCACGCCCGCCTATGCCGTGCGCATCTACCGCGCCTACGGCGGCGAGGCCCTCAACGTGGTGCGCGAGAACCCCTACCGTCTGGCCATGGACATCCGGGGCATCGGCTTCGTGACGGCCGACGCCGCGGCCCGCAAGCTGGGCTTTGCCGAGGATCATCCCCTGCGCATCCAGGCCGGGCTGCTCTATGTGCTGCAAAAGGCCACGGACGACGGCAACGTCTTCCTTCCCGAAGAGGAATTGCTGGATCAGGCCTGCCAGCAGCTGGCCGTGGACCGCGACCTGGCCCGGCAGGCCGTGCTGGCCCTGGAGCAGGAAGAGCGCGTGGTGCGCGAGAGCCTGGATGAGCTGCCCGGGCGCCTGCCCGCTGTCTTCCGCGAGGACGGCGAGGAGGCGGAAGCGCCGGAAGTGGCCGTCTACCTGCGCCGCTACCATCATTACGAATCCAAGACGGCCTTCTATCTGCACCGCCTGCTGCACTCGCCCAAGGCCGTGCGCTTTGCCGAGCCCGACGCCCTGGTGGAAAAGGTCACGGAGTCCCTGTCCATCAGCCTGGCCCCGGAACAGCTGGAGGCCGTGCGCACCGCGGCGCGCAGCAAGGTCATGGTGCTCACCGGCGGCCCCGGCACGGGCAAGACCACCATCATCAACGCCATCATCCGCCTGTTCGCCGAGGTCAAGGCCAAGATCCTGCTGGCCGCGCCCACGGGCCGCGCCGCCAAGCGCATGAGCGAGACCTCGGGCCGCGAGGCCCGCACCATCCACCGCCTGCTGGAATACAGCCCGCAGGAGGACGGCTTTGCCCGCAACGAGGACAATCCGCTGGCCTGCGGCCTGCTGGTGGTGGACGAGGCCTCCATGATGGACACCCTGCTCTTCTACCACCTGCTCAAGGCCGTGCCCATGGGCGCCACCGTGGTGCTGGTGGGCGACGTGCACCAGCTGCCCTCCGTGGGGCCGGGCAACGTGCTGGCCGACATCATCGCCTCCGGGGCGATGCCCGTGGTGGAGCTGACCGAGATCTTCCGCCAGTCGGCGGAAAGCGAGATCATCTGCAACGCCCACCTCATCAACAAGGGGCAGGTGCCCTCGCTGGAATCCAGCAAGGACAGGCTCTCGGATTTCTATTTCATCCACCAGAACGACCCGGAACGCGCCGCCGACATGGTGGTGGATCTGGTGCGCAACCACATCCCGCGCCGCTTCGGCCTGGACCCGGTCAACGACATCCAGGTGCTCACGCCCATGCACAAGGGCGCCGTGGGCGCGGCGCAGCTCAATCTGCGCCTGCAGGCCAGCCTCAACCCCAACGGGCTGGAAGTGCGGCGCGGCGAACGCTGCTTCCGCCTGCACGACAAGGTCATGCAGATCCGCAACAACTACGACAAGGACGTCTTCAACGGCGACGTGGGCCGCATCGTCTTTCTGGACGGCAAGGAGCGGACCCTGAGCGTGCGCTACGACGACCGCGTGGTGCCCTATGACTTCGAGGAGCTGGACGAACTGACGCCCGCCTACGCCATCTCCATCCACAAATCGCAGGGCTCGGAATACCCTGCCGTGGTCATCCCGCTGATGATGCAGCATTACGTGCTGCTGCAGCGCAACCTGGTCTATACCGGCGTCACGCGCGGCAAAAAGCTGGTGGTGCTGGTGGGCGAGAGCCGCGCCCTGCACATGGCCGTCAAGAACAACAAGACCCGCACCCGCCACACCCGCCTTGCCCTGCGTCTGCAACCGTTGACATAGCCCGCCATCCGGTTTAGGAGGCAATAATCCTTATCTGCAAAGTAAGGAATTTCGCCACTCCTGCGCCGGATGACCGGCCGGATCAAAGGTACTGCATGACGCCAAAAAATTATGACCTGACCTTCCACTATTTCAGGGCCTTCGCCATCGTCTCCGTCATGCTCACCCACATGTGGGTGGGCCCCGTCCTCGCGGGCAGCGAGGACGCCGCCAAGCTTCAGGACAGCCTGCGGCTGTGTCTTTTCCACTCCGCCACCATCTACTTCGTCTTCATCTCCGGCTATCTGTTCGACTTCGTGAACCGCAGGAAAGGCCAGTTCTCCCCCCTGCGCTTCTACAAGTCCAAGATCGTCAACGTCTTCTGTCCCTACTTCATCCTGTCGCTGCTCCTGCTGGCCGCAGGCTGGATCTCCCACCACTGGTTCGGCTACGACATCCCCTTCATCAACGACGGCACGCCCGTGGCCTCCCTGTGGGACGTCCTGCGCTGTCTGGCCTACGGGTCGGCCAGTCTGGTGCCCTACTGGTACATCCCCTTCATCATGACCGTGTTCAGCGTCGGGCCACTCATCTTCCACATGCCCACCGGGCTGCTGCAAAAGATCCTGCTCCCGGCCTCCGTCCTGCCCCTGATGGTGCCGCGCCTGCTGGTCTCGCCCTTGCGCAACCTCTGCTTCTTCGTGCCCATCTTCCTCATGGGCGTGTACTGCGCCCGCAACCGTGACGCCTGTATGGCCTTCATCCGCCGCCACCTCAGCGCCATCCGCGTGACGGCCGTACTGACCTCCCTGCTCATCGTGGCCGACCATTACTTCGGCAGCTTCATGCCCAACATCGAAGGGGCCTACTATGTGCAGAAACTCTGTATCGGCTCCTGGGTGCTGGAACTGCTGGAAGGCATGGACAGGGAAGTGCTGGCCCTGGACTTCCTGGCCCGCTACAGCTTCCCGCTCTTCTTCCTGCATGCCATCTTCCAGGGCATCTTCCAGGCGCCCCTGTTCCAGGTGCTCGGCGCCGCGCTGCCCGGACAGGTCTTCACCATCGCCAACCTCACCGTGACCGTTGAGATAGCCCTTTGCATCCTCTGCATCCTGGGCATCAAGAAGATCATGGGCAAACGCTCGCGCTATCTCATCGGCGGCTAGGCCAAAGGAAAGCCTGCCGCGGGCTCAGCACTGACAATGCTGGAGGATGCCGCCGGCAATGACGGGACCGGGGCCGCCGGAAAGGCGGTCCCGGTCTTTTTTTCGGCAGGGAACACGCTGGCGACGCACAAAAAAAGGGGGACATGGTCCCCCATCGATGTTTCGTGTCACGCCGGTCGCCTGTTGTGGAGCTGTCCCCGCATCCCTGCGGCGGGCTCATGCCGGGTTTCTCCTTTCCTGAAGATGCGGGGAAGGAGCCGTGGAAAGCCGCCCGCCCGGACAGCGCCTTCCGGGTGGTGCAGGGCCCGTCCCCGTTTGCCCGAAGTCCCGGCAGACGGCAGCGGAGCAAAGGACTCCCTCCCCTTCAAAAACACGCCCCGTCCAAGGGTGAAAAACATAATATAAACAAGTTATTTCAATTAGATAGACAACATCCGAACATATCTCCAGTGAAGGGCCTGCCGCAGGTCCAGCGCTCATCTGAAAAAGCGCGCCGGGGAAAGGATGGGAGCGTGGGGGAATAGGCCCCTCGCGCACGGGCGACGACCGGAGGCGGCTGCAGACCTTAGCCGTGAGCGACGAAGGCGCTTTACGGGCATCGGCAGCAGCGATGAGGGCTTTTCCCTTCCCCCAGCAAATGCGGCGAGCGTTCTCCCTAGCAGGCCTGGGCCCAGCCCGCCGGGAACACGTCCAGCGGCACGGGGCGGCACAGGTCGCAGGCAGGCTGCAACCAGTGCAGGACCACACGACCTTTGCGCCGCAAACGCAGGGGCGGCAGGCACAGCAGCCCGGCCCTGTCTGCCAGGGCGTTGAGCTCGTCCACCGTATGCCCGGCCGGTACGGGGCGGCCGTTTTCCCGTCCATCCGCGCACACCAGCACGCACTGGCCGCCGGGACGCAGCAGACGCCGGATCTCGCGCAGGCAGGCGGACAGATCGCCTGCCCAGAACGCGGGCTCGAACGCGGTGATGACGTGGAACATCTCCGCCGGGAACGGCAGAGCGGGGAACGCGCCCCGGCAAATGCGGACCCTGCCCCGGGCCACGTCATGGCGGTTGCGCACCGTGGCGGCCGATACCGCCGCAGCGGTGGCGGCCACGCCGTAGACGGCCCCCGAATACAGGGCAAGCTGGGCCAGGGCACGGCCGCCACCGCCCAGATCGAGGACCACGTCGCGCACCCGCAGCCGCAGGGAACGCACGACCTCCCGCTGCACGGCAGCCTGCCCGTTCTGCTTCAGGTACAGGGTAAAACGCCCCCAGACGTCCCCGGGGCGGATGATATGCTGCCAGATATCCATGCTTTGCTCCTTGCATGCGGCCGCCCCCCAGAAAAAACTTGCCTTGCATGCCCTTCCCGTATATCTTAATTGAAAATGAAATTCAATTTATTTAAAAGGACCCCTGCATGAGACCCAGCCACGTCTGTGAGGCATTGCATCATCTGGTGCGCATCCGGCAACCCGTGTTCCTCTGGGGGCCGCCCGGTGTAGGCAAGAGCCGGCTGGTGGCCGACGTGGCCCGCCGCCAGGGCCGCAAGCTCTACGACCTGCGCGCCGTGCTGCTGGACCCGGTGGACCTGCGCGGACTGCCCCGCATCAGCGATGAGGGCATCACCTCCTGGTGCGTGCCGGAATTTCTGCCCCATCCGCAGGACACGGAGGAAGGCATCCTCTTCCTGGACGAACTCAACGCCGCACCCCCTCTGGTACAGGCCGCCTGCTACCAGCTCATCCTCGACCGGCGCGTGGGCCAGTACCGCCTGCCCGACGGCTGGGCCGTGGTGGCCGCGGGCAACCGCGAGAGCGACCGGGCCGTGACCTACCGCATGCCTTCGGCCCTGGCCAACCGCATGGTGCATCTGGATGTGGAATGCCATATCGACGACTGGCTGGACTGGGCCCGTGACAACGGCATCCGCGAGGAGATCCAGGCCTTTTTGCGCTTCCGGCCGCGCCTGCTGCATGATTTCGATCCCCGTTCGTCGGACAGGGCCTTCGCCTCGCCGCGCTCCTGGGAGTTCGCCTCCCGCATCCTCGATGCCGCCCCGGACGGCCCGCTGGAAGAAGAGCTGCTGGCCGGGACCATAGGTCAGGCGGCCGCGGCGGAACTGAGCGGCTTTTTGCGGGAATGGCGCCACCTGCCCAGTGTGGAGAGCGTCCTCAGCGATCCCGAAGAAGCCCCCGTACCTGCCGACCCGGCCTCCCTTTACGCCCTGTGCGAGGCCCTGGCCCTGCGCACCGCGCCCGCCACCATGGAAGCCCTGGCCGCCTATGCCGGACGCCTGCCCGCCGAGTTCGGCGTGCTGCTCATGCGCGATGCCGTCCGGCAGGATCCCGCCGTGGTGGAAAGCGAGCCCTTTGCCCGCTGGGCCCGCGACAATGCCGAGGTCCTGATGTGAACAGGGACGATCTTCCTGCCCTGCCCCGTGCACCCCTCTCCCGGGGCGTGCGTGTCCCCTCCTCCGTCAGCCGCCGGGTTCCCGCCCCCGCGGCCAAAGACACCCGCTCCACACCAGACGCCGCGGTATGCCCGCCTTCCCCGGAAACGCCCGGGACGACACGGCAGGATCCCCGGCCGGAGCGCCCGTCCGCGTCACAGGGCATGCGCCACAGCCCTGCGGCGGACGTTCCGGCCCCCCCTCTGGAGCAGCGCGCCCTCACAGCCATGATCCGGGCCCGGGCGGACCTGGTGCTCCGGCAGCCCTTTTTCGGCTCCCTGGCCCTGCATCTGGCCCTGAAGCCGGACAGCACCTGCCGCCACCTCTGGACCGACGGCCGCACGCTGGGCTTCAATCCTGTCTGGGCGGCCACCCTGCCCCACGAGCGGCTGGTGGGGGCCCAGGCCCACGAAGTCATGCATCTGGCCTGCGCCCATCATGTCCGGCGCAACGGACGCGATGCCCGGATCTGGAACGAGGCCTGCGACGTGGTGGTGGACGCCCTGCTGCTCGGTGCCGGATTCCGGCTGCCGCAGGGCCATCTGGAACATCCCGAATATGCGGGACTCAGCGTGGACGAGGTCTACATCCGTCTTGCCTCCCTGCAGGACACGCCCCTGCACGGCGGCGCGCAACAGCAGGCCGCCGGACGCAGCCCCCGGGAAAAGGGCTCCGACCAGCAGAGACATGACGGCCGGGAGCGGCAGGACGCCCCCGCGGCCGCGCCCTCCCGTGCAGGAGAGACTGACGAGGCAGCCGCCCCGGAAGCCGCGGGCACCGCCCGCCCTGCCGGGGACAAGCCGGAAAGGGAGCAGCCTGTCCCGTATTTTTCCGGTGAGGTCCGTGACCATCCCCTGCTGGAAGACGGCCAGGGAGACGCGCGCCGCAAGGCGGAGCAGGAGGCCGAGCTGCGTCTGGAGCAGGCCCTGCAACGGGCGCGGCACATGGGCCGCGAGCCCGCGGGCTTCAGCCGCCTGTTGCGCGGCGGCCGCCACGATGGCGGCACGGACTGGCGCGGCCTGTTGCGCCGCTTTCTGGAGAACTGCGCCCTCAACGACTACACCTGGAGCGCGCCCAACCGGCGTTACCTGCATCACGGCATCTACCTGCCCGGACGGCAGGAGCAGCGCATCCCGCAGCTGGCCGTGGCCGTGGACTGTTCGGGCTCGGTGGACGATGCCGCCCTTTCCCTGTTCTGCGAGGAGCTGTCGTCCATCCTCGCCGCCTACGAGACGGAGCTGGTGGTCATCTTCCACGACAGCCGCGTGCAGGCCGTGCAGACCTTCCGGCGGCAGGACCTGCCCCTGCATCTGGTCCCCGTGGGCGGTGGCGGTACGGACTTCAGGCCCGTGGGCCGCTGGCTGGACGACAACGGCCTGCGTCCGGCCTGCCTGCTCTGGTTCACGGATCTGGAATGTTCGTCCTTTCCCGACGAGCCCGCCTGCCCCCTGCTCTGGGCCGTCTGGGGACAGGGAGGGGAACAGCCCCCCTTCGGCGAGCTGCTGCGCCTGCCCGCCGGAGCCTGACCATCAAGGAGCCTGTATGCGGATCACCTGGAAAATAGAAAAAAAGCGCGGCAACCTGCGCCCTGTCCTGACCTATACCGTCACCCTGGAAGACTTCGAACGCCAGCTGGCCACGCCGCCGCTGAGCATCACCTCGCTCATCCCCGAACCGCCGGAATCCTGGCAGGAACACTGCTGGCCCGGGCAGCACGAACGGGCCGGACAGGACGATGCAGGCGAGCGGCCCTGCTACCAGCTCTCCATCCCGTCCCACAAGGGGCGGCACGGCAGCCAGAGCCTGCGCCTGCCCTGGCGTGAGGACAACAGCTATCCCGAAGTGGAGGCCTCCTTCCGCCTGCTGCGCGAAGCCTTTGCCAGCGAACTGGAACGGGCCGGGGCCAGCCGCCCCATGCATGAGGAAAACAGCCTGGAGCTGGGCGGTACGGCCCTGCGCTCCGTGGCTCCGGCCATCCTCGGCCAGCGTTTCCTGGAAGCCGTGGGCAAGGCCTAGGCCTGCCCGGGATCTTTCTTCTTTTGCCCTTCCTCCAGCCTGCCTGCCGGATCGCGATGCCCCCGGATCACCGGACAGCTTGCGCTCCGGCAGGAAATCATGGAACAATCCGCCATCGCGAACCATGAAGCCGCAGGACATGACATGGCCAGGAACAAGGAAGGCAAGCAGCCCCTGTGCCCGCTCGAATACGGGCTGGACATCTTCAACGGGAAATGGAAGACCCGCATCATCTGCCTGCTGGGTGCCAGCGGCACCTTGCGCTACAAGGAGATCAGGGACAACCTCGACGGCCTGACGGACGCCGTGCTTGCCGCCACCCTCAGAGACATGGTGAACGACCGGATCGTAGACAGGCGCCAGTACAACGAGATACCGCCGCGCGTCGAATACTCCCTGAGCGAAAAGGGCGCCTCCGCCCACAAGATATTGCGCAGCATCTGCTGCTGGGCCGTGCGCTACTGCCCCCTGCCGGAAGAATCCCTGCCCCCCTGCAAAAAGGTCGGGGGCTGCCCTCTGTAAAAAAACAGGGGCGGTCTCCCGCCCCTTTCCGCATCTGCCCGTTTCCGGGCTTCTTCTAAAAGATGTATTCGTTCTCCCGCCGAGCCTTCAGGCGCCGGCTGAAATCCCGCGCGAAATCGAGGTAGCTTTCCACATCCATGTGCTTGGCCCCCGCAGGACAGCTGCGGATGCAGCGGAAGCAGGAAAGGCAGCGCGTGCCGTCGATGCTGCGATGATCGGCCGCGATGGCCTGCACAGGGCACAGGGAGGCGCACAGGCCGCAGTCCGTACAGGCCCCGGAGGTCAGCGGCACGAAGCCCACGCCCCTGCCCTCTCCCCGGTACGGACGCTGCCCCTTGATGGCCAGCGCCACGGGCGAGGCAAGATCGCCCTGCCTGGCTGCCAGCAGCTGCTGCACGAAGCGGCGGTTCTCGGCGGCATCCCCGGCATCGGGACGCCCCACCTGGATCTCCCCGAAGGTATGCTGCCCCACCAGCGCCGCCGCGCCCTGGACGATGAAGCCCTGACGCTGCACGATGTCCTGCAGTTCCAGCAGGGAATCGTCATAGTCACGGTTGCCGTAGGTGATGCTGATGATGCAGGGGGTCCGGTGGCCGTGCACCTGCTCCAGACGCCCGGCGGCCACTTCCGGTACCCTGCCGTTATAGCAGGGCACCGAGAACACGACGACGTCCCCGGGACCGAAATCCCCGGCAACGGCGCCACAGGTGATGTCCAGCTCGGCAAAACCTTCAGGAGCCAGGGCTGCGGCAAGGCTGAGCGCGGAGCGCTTGCTGCCGCCGGTGGGAGAAAAATACAGGGCTGTGACGTTCATGGATGTCTCCTTTGCATGATTTTGCGGCAGCATAGCCCGTAACCACGGCATCCCCCAACAAAATCAGCCGGCCATGAGCCACTATGCTCCGGCAAAGCGACCCCGGAACAACGTCCCCGCCCTGCGGCAGGACGGCCTGAGCCCTGTCGGCTCAAGTCCTCACAGCGCGTCCCCGGCCGCCGCGTCTTCGGTGAGCATGTCGCGCAGGCGGCGTGCGGCCAGGCTCAGGGTATGGCCGTCGTATTCCAGCAGGCTGATGCTGCGCGACGGCAGCTCCTCAGCGAGCCGCAGGGCGAACACCTCCCCGGCGGCCAGTGCCTCTCTGGCGGCCACTTCCGGCAAAAAACCGATGCCCAGGCCGTGCCGGGCCAGATCCAGCACCAGCCCCGTGGTGTCCGGCTCCATGGCCGGGGCAAAGTCCACGCCCCGCGCCTTGCACATGCTTTCCAGAAATTCGAAGGTGAGGCTGCCCTGCTTGTGGCAGATGAAGGGATGCCGCATCACCTCATCCAGGGGCACGTCCCTGCCGCGCAGCTGCCCGAAGGCCGACGAAGCCACGAAGACGTCCCGCAGCGGGCACAGGCGCGTCTCCTTCAGGGCCCGGAAACCGCCGCCGGGCACGGCGGCCACGGCAAAATCGATGGCCCCGGACTTGAGTTCATCGATGGCCTGCCGGGACGTACCGCCGAACAGCCGGAGCCGCACCCCCGGATACAGTGCATGGAAGCGGTCCAGCCGCGGCAGCAACCAGTGGCGCAGGGCCGTCTCGCTGGCCCCCAGGGCGATGCTGCCCGATTGCAGGCCCACGGCCTGCTCCAGCTCTTCCCGGCCCCGGCGGAACTGCTCGCAGCCCGCCTCCACATGGGCGTAGAACATGCGGCCTTCGGGCGTGAGCTCCACGCCGCGCCGGTTGCGGATGAACAGACGGCAGCCCAGCTCGCGCTCCAGGGCCGCCATGGAGCGCGATACCGCAGGCTGGCTGGTGAACAGCATGGCCGCCGCCCGGCTGAAGTTGCGGCAGCGCGCCACCTGGTAGAATATCCGGCAAAGCTCCCAGTTCAGCTCCATGCGCTCTCCTGTTATGCATTTTTGATATATCTACGATATCAACTAAGCATTTTACCGTATCAGGGCCCCTTGCTATAGGCAAGCGCAGCACTTCTCCAGCAACAGATTTCCAACTAGGGACCTTGAACGATGAACCGCGGATACATTTTCATCTTTCTTGCCACCGTGTTCTTCAGCTCCATGGAAGTGGCCCTGAAAACCGTGGCCCATGATTTCAACCCCATGCAGCTCAACTGCACCCGCTTCCTCGTGGGAGGCCTGCTGCTCATCCCCTTTGCCCTGCGCGGCCTGCGCCAGCACGGGGCACGGGTCACCGCCGCCGCATGGAAAGGCTTTGCCTGGCTCGGCTTCGTGGGCCTGGTGGTGAGCATGATGTTCTACCAGATGTCCATCCTCTACGCCCCGGCCTCGGTGGTCAGCGTGCTGTTCAGCTGCAACCCCGTGCTGGTGCTGGCCTTCGCCTATCTCATCCTGCGCGCCGACATCCGGCCCCAGCACATCACCGCCCTGGTCATGGAAGTGGCGGCCGCCCTCATCATCATCGACCCGCTGCACACCACGCTCGATCCCGTGGGCATCACGCTGGTGCTGCTCTCGGCCGCCACCTTCGCCCTTTATGCCGTGCTGGGCAAAAAGCAGTGCGCCCAGTACTCCGGCGTGGCCGTCACCTGCTTCAGCTGCCTGGCCGCCAGCGCCGAGATGATCGTCCTCATGCTCATCAGCCACATCCCCGCCGTGGCCGATGCCCTGCAGGCCGCCGGTCTGCCCATGTTCGCCGCCATGCCCTTCTTCAGCGGCTACACCACGGGCAACCTCCTCAACGTGCTCTATATCTGCGTTTTCGTCACCGCGGGCGGCTATGCCTGCTACTTCATGGCCATGGAAGCCACCTCCGCCATGCAGGGCTCGCTGGTCTTCTTCTTCAAGCCCGTACTGGCGCCCATCCTGGCCATGCTGATCCTTGGCGAGGAGATCCCCTGGAACATGTGGGCCGGTATCGGCCTCATGCTCGTGGCCTCCGTGGTCTCCATGATCCCCACCTGGGAAACGCTCCTGTCCGTGCGCCCCTTCATCATCGACCGCATCCTGCACCGCCAGCATTGATCCTGCGGGGGCGCCCCTCCTCCGTCCCCCGCCGGTATCCGGCCCGGATAAAACCGGGCATAAAAAAAGGACGCTGTACAGCGTCCTTTTTTTCATACTTGCCCGGCCGGCCGCCGGCAGCTTTCTTTCCTGGTATTCATCAACTCCAGCCGGCGACCACGGCAAGCCCTGTCCTGGGACAGGAAAAGGGGATCAGACGGCTGGGGCTCAGGCCCGGCCTTCCTGCCGTTCACGCCAGCGCACGATGTCCGCCACGGCCAGCAGGGGCAGGTCGTTGGCACGGGCAAAGTCCGCCACCTGCGGCAGGCGCGCCATGGTGCCGTCATCATTGGTCAGCTCGCACAGCACACCGCAGGGCGGCAGGCCCGCCAGGGACATCAGGTCCACGGTGGCCTCGGTATGGCCGCGCCGTTCCAGCACGCCGCCGGGACGGGCCCGCAGCGGGAACACATGGCCGGGATGGCGCAGGTCCTCGGGACGCGCGCCCTCGGCCACGGCGGCCTTGACGGTGGTCACCCTGTCGGCGGCGGAAACGCCGGTGGTCACGCCCTCGGCGGCCTCGATGGAGATGGTGAAAGCGGTCTGCTGGGTATTGGTGTTGTGGGCCACCATGGGCGGCAGGCCCAGGCGGGTGGCGCGCTCGTCGGTAAGGCACAGGCACACGATGCCGCTGCAATGGCGGATGAGGCGGGCCATCTGCGCATCGGTCAGGCTGTGGGCGGGATAGATGAGATCGCCTTCGTTCTCGCGATCCTCGTCGTCCACCACCAGGACGCCCCTGCCCGCACGCACGGATGCCAGGGCGCGTTCCATACGCGTTTCCCAATCACCAAAAGAAGCCAGGATATCGGGGGACTGATGCATCATCGTCTCCTTGATCGGCCCGGACGGGCCGGAAGATGTGCATCAGGGCACGGCTGCCGTGCGCGCTGCGGGGCGGCCGCCAAGACCGTCCTTTTTTGCGCCCCACACGGCAGAAAAACGAACCGTTCTCTTTCATCCGGACTGTTACCGTCGGCTCCGGGATCTCACCGGTATCTGCTGACCCGCACCACGTTGCATGGTACGGCGCTCGCGGGCTCATGCGGAAAACCGCCATCACCGCCGGTGGGGACTTGCACCCCGCCCTGAGAATGGAGCCACCATACGCCCGCCTCCCACGTTTGGCAATCCCCGGCCATAAAAACCGGAAAGCTCCCAGGCTGCCGGGGACAGACCAAAACGTATGGTCGAAGCGCATGGGGCTACCTTTCCCCATTTTTGGAAAAAGTTTTCCACAGCATGTTGACAACTAGCCGTCCCACCTTACTTCTATGTCAACAAGGAAAAATATCAGGAGGCATTGAAATGAGCCTTATCCGTGTATATCCCCAGCATTGGTTCTCTCCCCGCAACGCCCAGCAGCCCGAACAGAGCTTCCAGCCCCTGGACCGCCTGCATCACGATATCGACCGTCTGTTCAATGGTTTCTTCACGCCCGGCTGGCCGACCAGCCTGATGGACAAGCCGCAGGCCGACATCCGTCCCAGCCTGGACATCCACAGCGACGACAAGGCCTACACCATCCACATGGAAGTGCCCGGTGTGGACCCCGATGAGGTCAAGGTCGAAGTCCGTGACGGCATGCTGACCGTTGAAGGTGAAAAGAAGATGGAAAGCTGCGCCGCCCCTGCCGCCGAAGGCGAAAAGGCGGAAGCCAGGGAACCCGTCTGCCATGTGCAGGAACGCGTCTACGGCTCCTTCTGCCGCCAGATCGGCCTGGCTGAAGATGCTGATGTGGAAAACATCAGCGCCAGCCACAAGAACGGTGTGCTGACCATCGTCATCCCCCGCAAACAGCCTGAAGCCCCCGCCGCCCGTTCCATCACGGTGCAGAAACAGTAATCCCCCCTCTTGAAGGACCCTCCTCCGGCTCCCACTCCTCGGGGAGCCGGACCGCCCGCAACGGGCGGACTCCACGGCCTGCCGCGCACGCGGCAGGCCGCTTTTTTTATGCGCGACCGGACAGCGGCCGCGTGTCCCGTCTTTCCCCGCCCTGCTGCGCACCCGGACACCCCCGCCGAAGGTAAGGACTGCACGACGCCCTGCGGCACGCCCGGCTTCGGGCAAAGCGCTTCGGCCCTTTCCGCCTTCCGGTCCATACAAAAGCCTGCGCGCCCCCGATCCCGCACCATACGGCTCCCGGCGGACCGTCTGCCCCACGACCGGCACTGCAAGTATCCCCCCTTCCCCCGCTGCATCCCGGCCCTCCACAGGACAGGGATGCCCGCTTCCCCAGCGGCCCGGCGTTTTCCGCAGCACGGGCACGAAAAAAGGCGGCATCCCGCGCAGGGACACCGCCTTGTCAGATTCGCTGTTCGGCTGTGGACTACTTCTTGCCCGCAGGTTCGATGACTTCCACGCCGTCCATGTAGGGCACCAGGGCCTTGGGCAGCACGATGCTGCCGTCCTTCTGCTGGCCGTTCTCCAGGATGGCGGCCATGGCGCGGCCGGTGGGCAGGCCGGAACCGTTGAGGGTGTGGCAGTAGGTGCTCTTGCCGCCCTTGGGCTTGAAGCGGATGTCCGCACGGCGGGCCTGGAAATCGATGCAGTTGGAGCAGGAGGAGATCTCGCGGTAGGTGTTCTGGGCAGGCAGCCAGACTTCCAGGTCGTAGGTCTTGGCGGAACCGAAGCCCATGTCGCCCGTGCACAGGGTGATGACGCGGTAGGGCAGCTCCAGCTTTTCCAGCAGGGTGCGGGCATGGCCCACCATGATCTCCAGCTGGTTGAAGCTGTCGTCAGGATGGGCAAAACGCACCATCTCCACCTTGGTGAACTGGTGCAGGCGGATCAGGCCGCGCGTGTCCTTGCCGGCGGCACCGGCTTCGGAACGGAAGCAGGGCGTGGCGGCGCAGTAGGCGCGGGGCAGGTCGGCCTCGTCCAGCACCTCACCGGCGTGGATGTTGGTCAGGGGCACCTCGGCGGTGGGGATGAGGTAGTAGTCCCAGGCGGGCATCTTGAAGAGGTCTTCCTCGAACTTGGGCAGCTGGCCCGTGCCGGTCATGGTGGCGCGGTTGACCATGAAGGGAGGACAGACTTCGATGTAGTCCTCGAGCTTCACATGCTGGTCCAGGAAGAAGTTGACCAGGGCGCGGTCCAGACGGGCGGCCCAGCCCATGTACAGGGCAAAGCGGCTGCCGGCCAGACGGGTGGCGCGCTCGAAATCCAGAGCGGCGCCGCCCAGCTCCCAGTGCTGACGGATATCGAAATCGAACTGGCGCGGCGTGCCCCAGCGGAGCACTTCCACGTTCTCGGTCTCGTCCTTGCCCACGGGCACGCTGGCGTCCGGGATGTTGGGCACACCCATGAGCCAGTTTTCCACAGCGGCCTTGGCTTCGGCGGTCTGCACGTCCAGGGCCTTGATGCGGGCCGACAGGGCGCCCAGTTCTTCCATCATGTGGGAGGCGTCCCCGCCTTCACGCTTGATCTGGGCCACCTGACGGGAGGCGGCGTTCTGCTGCTGTTTCAGGCTTTCCACTTCGGCCAGCAACGCACGACGGCGGCCGTCCAGTTCGAGGAACTCATCCACTTTCAGCGGCGACTGCCGGTCGGCCAGGGCCTTGGCCAGCACTTCGGGCTGTTTTTGCACCAGTTTGAGGTCGATCATAAAAACTCCTGCATAGCATGCGCAATGTGGAGGCCACGCTACCACGAGCCCCCAGACCTTGCAAGACAAGGGCATTGCGTATATAAAAAGTCTCAAAACTTTTTAAAACATCTATCCTGCGAGACCTTGCCATGAAATCCGCCCGTATCACACGCCTTCTTTTCCTTTCGCTGGCGCTCATGCTGGCCATGTTCCTGACTGCCTGCGGTCCCAGCAATACCGTGCGCCTGCTTTCGCCCGCGCCTGCGGTCAATCCCGTGCTGCCCGCTCCCAATGCGCCGCGCGTGACCGTGGTGCCCTTCACCGATAACCGTCAGGACACCACCAACCTCGGCGTGCGCCGTGACGGCAGCGCCTTCGTGGCCAGCGACGACCTGGCCCAGTGGGTGAGCCGCGGTCTGGCCGACGAGCTGCGCCGCCAGGGCGTGCAGGTCTCCTACGCCATGGACGAGAACCAGGCCCGCAGCGGCAACCCCGACTACATCGTCACCGGTACCGTGGAACAGGCCTGGCTGCGTGAAGTCTCCGCCACCGAACTGGCCACCTCCATGCGCGCCACCTACCGCCTGGCGCCCCGCAGCGGCCGCGTGGTCAAGGAGACCCTCAACTCCAGCCAGAACCGCAGCGGCATCCCCACCGGCGGCGCCGCGGAAGAGATCATGCTCAACAGCATGCGCGAGCTGGTGCAGCCCATGGCCCGCAAGATCAAGGCCATCGTGGACGGCAAGTAGACAGGATATCTCAGGGGCTCCCGAAAGGGAGCCCTTCGCTTTCCGGGGCCCCGCCGCACGCGGGGCCTTTCTTTTTTGGGACACTTGCCCCAAAATGAGACCTCGCCCCGGCCGCCGGACGCGCCGCGCCCCTGCTGTCCGCCTGCCGCAACCCCTTTCCCCGGAGCCTGCTGTGCGCGATCCCCTGGTCAAGGCCTACGGCCATGTCTACCCCGTGACGCCCGCCCTGTACGCGGCGCTGGAATCGGCCCTGCACGATGCCCTCAACGACGACGAGGACGTGCCCCTGCTCTGTCAGGAAGGCGATATGGCCCGCATCTCCATGGAAGGTTCCTACTTTCCCGAAGACGAGGTGGTGGAGGCCTTCCGCGCCCATCTGACGCCGGACATGCAGGGCAAGCTGGACGTGCTCGACATGGACGGCTGGCGCCTGACCCGGCATGTGTTCACCGGCGGGCAGGTCAAAAGCAGCAGCGCGCCCCTCAACAATGTTCTGGACTATTCCGGCCATTGATGCCGGAGCCTCGCCCTTTTTCCACATTTTCTCAAAGGAGCCCGCATGGATATCGCCTCCTTCATCCGCCACGTCCCCGACTACCCCAAGCCCGGCATCCTGTTCTACGACATCACGCCCCTGCTGGCCTCGCCCGAAGCCTTCGGGGACGTCATCGAACGGATGGCCGATGCGGCCCGTCCCCTGCGGCCCACCCGCATCGTGGCCGCCGAAGCGCGGGGTTTTCTGTTCGCGGCGCCGCTGGCCCAACGTCTGGGCGTGGGCCTGGCCCCGGTGCGCAAGCCCGGCAAGCTGCCCTGTGAAGCCTTCGAGGCCAGCTATGACCTGGAATACGGCTCCAATACCCTGTGTCTGCACAAGGATGCCCTGACGCCGGAGGATCGCGTCCTCATCGTGGACGACATCCTGGCCACCGGCGGCACCCTGGATGCCATGATCCGTCTGGTGGGCCAGAGCGGCGCCACCGTGGCGGGCTGCTGCATGCTCATGGAACTGGATGCCCTGGGCGGCCGCAAGGTGCTGGGCGACATCCCCCTGTCCGTGCTGCTGCACGTGTAGCCCGGAGCTTCGTTTTTTGTTTTGAGGGGGCCCCTCAAACTCCCCCTTCCCCAGCGCGCTTGATCCAACGGCCGGCCTCTCCTGCAAAAGCAGGAGGGACCGGCCGTTTCCTATGGGACAGAACGACGTACCACGGGAAAGGATGCCATGGTATGGGAGATCATCGGCAGCAAGGATAAAGGGGGCCTTCCCCACATATCTCCTTCCTGGAAAACAAAAGGCCCCCGACGCTGAAAAGCATCGGGGGCCTTGGCATCAAAAACGAAAGGACAGCCTACAGGTTGGCGGCGTACCAGTCGCCGGCCAGACGCAGGCCGGTGCGCATGTCGAACTGGGGCTCATAGCCCAGCAGGGTGCGGGCGCGGGTGATGTCGGCCAGGGAGTGGCGCACGTCACCGGCACGGAAGTCGCGGTGCGTGGCCGTGGCCGTGGCGGCTTCGGGCATGTGGCGCACCACTTCCTCACGAATGAGGTCGAACAGTTCGTTCAGGGTCGTGCGCTGGCCAAAGGCCACGTTGTAGACCTTGTTGCGGGCTTCGTCCGTGGCGAAGCTGGCCAGCAGGTTGGCCTGCACCACGTTGTCGATGTAGCAGAAGTCGCGGCTGGTCTCGCCGTCGCCGTTGACGAAGACGGTCTCTTTCTTCAGCAGGCTGGCGAACCACTGGGGGATGACGGCGGCGTAGGCGCCGTAGGGATCCTGACGCTGGCCGAAGACGTTGAAGTAGCGCAGGCCCACGGTGGTGAAACCGTAGCAGCGGACGAAGATGTCGGCGTAGAGCTCGTCCACATACTTGGTCACGGCGTAGGGCGACAGGGGGTTGCCGATCTTGTCTTCCACCTTGGGCAGTTCGGGGGAATCGCCGTAGGTGGAGGAGGACGCGGCGTAGACGAAGCTCTTCACGCCCGCATCGCGCGCGGCCACCAGCATGTTGAGGTAGCCGGTGATGTTGCAGCTGTTGGACAGGATGGGATCGTCGATGGAGCGCGGCACGGAACCCAGGGCGGCTTCATGCAGCACATGATCCACACCTTCGCAGGCCTTGCGGCAGGTATCCAGATCGCGGATGTCGCCTTCGATGAAGGTGAAGCGGCTCCAGGCTTCGGGGCCCACCAGGGCTTCCACCATGTCCAGGTTCTTCTGGTAACCGGTGAGGAAGTTGTCCAGACCCACCACGGTCTGCCCCATCTTGAGCAGATGTTCCAGCAGGTTGGAGCCGATGAAACCGGCAACGCCGGTCACCAGCCAGGTGGAGGGTTCGGCACGCATTTTTTCGCACAGTTGGGTATAGGCGGTCATATTGCCTTCCTTATCAGAGGTCGTGGTTGCCCGCCGGGAGGCCGCGAAAACGGGAGGACCCGCCTTCGCGGCACAGACGGCGTGCTTTCCTTGTACGCTGTGCCGACGCCGCTGTCAAAAGACGGCCCCCCTGCCCCGGCAGGAGCTTTTTTGCCGCATCCTGCCGGAATCGCGTTTTTTTGTTCACATCCTGTCCCCGCCCGCAGGGCCCCTTTGCCTCTTTTCAGCGGCAAGGGATGCTGGTATAGCCCGTGAAGAGCCCACCAAACAGGGGGCCGGCCGCACCCGGCCGACACGTCTCCCCTTTCCGGTCCGGCCAGGCGGGGACGGTCTTTGCCCCGCAGGACAGACAGCGCCCCATCACGGAGCGTACCCGCCGGACAGGTGGGCAAAGGATATGCCGTGAAAATACTCATCCTGGGCAATCAGGCCCGTTCCACTTCCAATTTCTGGACCGTCCTCATGCGCCGCATGCGTGCCGCCGGGCATGAGGTCCTTTGCGCCGTGCCCGCGGGCGACGACGCTGCCGAGGCCGCCATCCGCGCCATCGGCGAAGAAGATCCCGCCTTCCGGAAAGGCCCGGCCGTGCGCCTGTGCCATTATCCCCTGGACCGCAAGGGCCTCAATCCCCTGCGCGACATGGCCACCATGCACGCCCTGTACCGCCTGTTCAAACAGGAAAAGCCGGACCTGCTCTTCGCCTCCACCATCAAGCCCGTCATCTACGGCTGCATGGCGGCGCGTCTGGCGCGGGTGCCGCACATCTACGCCACCATCACCGGCCTGGGCTACGCCTTCGAGGCGGACAACTTCTTCAAGAAATGCGTCAACCGCCTGAGCATCGGCCTGTACCACTGCGCCCTTGCCGGGGCCGAAGGCGTGTTTTTCCAGAACCGCGACGACGCGGAGCTGTTCCGCAAGGTCGGCATCCTGCGCCGCAGCGCGCGCGTGCTCATGGCGCGCGGCACCGGTGTGGACATCCGCCGCTTTGCCGAAGCGCCCCTGCCGCCCCTGCCCGCCGAAGGCTGCGCCCCCGAAGAACGGGAGATCATCTTCCTGCTGGTGGGCCGCCTGCTGGAGGCCAAGGGCCTGCCCGAATACGCCGCCGCGGCCAAGGAACTGAAAACGCAGTACCCCGCCGCCCGCTTCCAGCTGCTGGGCCCGCCGGAACAGGGCCTGGGCAGCGTGGATCTGGCCCAGGTGCGCCGCTGGCAGGACGAAGGCAGCATCGAATACCTGGGCGAGACCCGCGACGTGCGCCCCTATGTGGAGGCCTGCCACGCGCTGGTGCTGCCTTCGTGGCGTGAAGGCACGCCCACGTCCATCATGGAAGGCATGAGCATGGGCCGCGCCGCCGTGGTCACGGATGTGCCCGGCTGCCGCGAGGTGGTGGAAGACGGCGTCAACGGCTGCATCTGCGCCGCCCACGATCCCCGGGCGCTGGCCGCCGCCATGCGCCGCCTGCTGGACGAACCCGGACTGCTGGTCCGCATGGGGGCCGCCGGCCGGGATCTGGCCTGCCGCGAATTCGATGCCGAAGTCGTGGCCGAGAAGATCCTGGTCGACATGCGCGTGCCCCGCGCGGCCGGATAAACAAGCAACCATGCGGGCCCGTGGCGGCCCGCTCCTGTCCCGGCCCCGCCGGGACGACGGTGTCTCGCGGTCACAGGGACAGCCCGCCCGCCGCAGGCGGCCCACGGGCCTGTCCCGTCCACTGTACGAAAAAATGGAGAAACTATGATCAGCCGTTACCGCATGGCATTGATGCAGGTGGTGGACCTGTGCTGCATCCTGCTGGCCCTGGCCGTTTCGGGCATGGTGACCATCGCGCCCGACCTGAGCGTCTTTGACGACTACACCGGCGCCTCCCTGTTCACCATCTTCTTCTATCTGCTGTTCTTCTACATCCTCGATGCCTACAGCGTGGGCATGGAAGACTTCAAGGACACCCTGGGCCGCATCCTGGTGGCCTGCGTGCTGGGCATCATCAGCTCGGCCACGGCGTCCTTCGCCCTGGAGAACTGGCGCTTCGACCGCGTGACCGTGCTCCTGCTCTTCGCGCTCTCCTTCGTGTTCTGCCTGGGCTGGCGCTTCCTCTACTACCTCAATGCCGACAAGCTGACCCATCCCCTGCGCGTCCTGCTGGTGGGCGTGGACCGCGGCGGCAAGGTGCGCAAGCTGCTGGCCGAAGGCCTGCCCAAGGCCCGCATCCTGGGCTATGTGGGGGAAAAGGACCAGGATCCCGACGCCGGTGAGTGCTTTGGCCCGCCCTTCATGGCCCTGGAAGCCGCCAAGAAGCACGGCGCGACCATGATCGTGCTCCTGCCCGACGCCCCCATCGACGACGACATCGCCCATGACCTGCTGGAAGCCAAGCTGCACGGCGCCATGGTGGTGGACATCCGCACCTTCTACGAGCATGTGGTGCAGCGCCTGCCCCTTTCCCAGATCACCGAGGAATGGCTGCTGCAGACCGAAGGCTTTTCGCTCAACACCCGCGGCAGCCTGCGCCGCCTGAAGCGCGCCTTCGACCTGTTCCTGTCCCTGATGCTGCTCATCCCGGCCGCGCCCATCATGCTCATCACCGCCCTGCTGATCCGCCTGGAATCGCCGGGCCCGGTCATCTACCGTCAGGATCGTGTGGGCCTGTATGAAAAGGAATTCACGGTCTACAAGTTCCGCTCCATGCGTACCGACGCCGAAAAGAACGGCGCCGTCTGGGCCGCCGCCAATGACGCCCGCGTGACCCGCGTGGGCAAGTTCATCCGCAAGGTGCGCATCGACGAGCTGCCCCAGATCTGGAATATCATCAAGGGCGACATGAGCTTCATCGGTCCCCGTCCCGAACGCATGACCTTCGTGAAGCAGCTCAAGGAACACATCCCCTATTACAGCCTGCGCCATACCGTGAAGCCCGGCCTCACCGGCTGGGCCCAGGTCTGCTACCCCTACGGCGCCAATGAGGAAGATGCCCGCCACAAGCTGGAATACGACCTGTTCTATGTGAAGAACATCTCCATCCTGCTGGACATCCACATCATCTTCAAGACCGTGGGCGTGGTGCTCTTCCCCAAGGGCGCGCGCTAGGCCGGACGTCCCGGTACACGCACGACGGGGCGGATCAGCCGGCTGATCCGCCCCGTTTTTTTCTTCCCGTCCGAATGCAGAGGGGCCCAAAGACGGCCCTGCGTAACTCAGGGATGCTCCTGCCCCGTGCGCTGCTGCCGTGCCTGACAGTACTGGCAGTTCTCGCCGTCGATGAGGCTCTTCAGGATGCCGCAGCCCCCTTCCCGGCTGCCGTCGCATTTGTGGTACAGGGATTCAAGATGCGCCCTGAGGTGCTCAAGATCCCGTATCTGCTGCTCCACCGCTTCGATATGCGTGCGGATAAGCCTGTTGATCCAGTCGCAGCTGCCCGTGGGATGGTCGCTGTACACCAGCAGGGTGCGGATCTCGTCCAGGCTCATGCCGTGCCGGCGGCAATGCCGGATGAAGCGCAACCGCGCGATGTCCTCGTCCCCGTAAAGACGATAGTTCCGTTCCGTGCGTTCCGGGCGTTTCAGCAGCCCTTCCTTCTCGTAATAGCGGATGGTGACCACCTGACAGCCGGTCATCTTCGCCAGCTCGCCTATCTTCACTTTCATGCGCGTCCTCCGGTCCGGGCCTGTCCGGGACGGAACGGCAGCTGCCGGAAAAAATTTTTTCCCAACGCTTCCTCCCCTCTTGACCCTATAGTGACTATAGGCCCTATGGTCTGTCTATAGCAAGAACGACCAGGGGACGCCGGACACCGGCATCCCCGTGGAGGAACGACCATGAGCAGTGAAACACTGTTTTTATGCCCCTGCGGTGCCCGGCACCCGCACGGCTTCGTATGTGACAAGGTACTTCATGCCACCCTGCCCGCCGGGCACGAACACCACGGCCACGAGCACGGCAGCCACAGCCATGACCACAGCCACGAGTGCTGCGGTCATGACCACGGACACGGCGACCATCCGCACGCCCATGCGGAAAGCTGCCATGCGCATGACCACGAAAGCTGCGACCACGACCATGCGCACGAGCACGGCTCCTGCTGCTGCGGCCATGACGCGCCCCAGGCCGTGGACTGGAGCACGCTGGCGGCCCCTTCCGCCACGCGCGCCGTGTACCGCATCCTCAACATGGACTGCCCCATGGAAGAGGCGCTCATCAGGAAGAAGCTGGCCACTGTGCCCGGCATCACCGGCCTCACCTTCAACCTCATGCAGCGCGTGCTCACCGTGGAGCATGAGCTCCCGTCCACCGCGTCCATCGAGGCGGCCCTGAAGGCCATCGACATGACGCCGGAGCCGCTGGATGCCGCCGAAGGCGCCACGGCCGTCTTTGCGGTGAGCGGCATGGACTGCCCCACGGAAGAACGCCTCATCCGCAAGGCCCTGGAGGGCCTGCCGGGCCTGCTCGGCCTTGAGATCGACCTGATGCAGCGCCATGTGCGCGTGCGGCACGAGCCCGCGGCCCTCCCGGCCATCACCGCCGCTCTGGAAGGGCTGGACATGGGCGCCCGGCTGCTGGAAGGCACGACACAGGCGCACGATGCCATCCCGGCCCCCCGCATCCCCTGGAAGCGGCTGGCCGTGGCCGGCGGCTTTGCCGCCCTTTCCGAGATCCTGGAGCTCATCCAGCACTGGGGGGCGCGTCCCTTCGGCCTCGACATGGCCTCCTGGAGCGTGGGCGGCTGGCCCGTGCTGACGCTCCTGCCCCTGTGCTGCGCCCTCATCGCCATCCTGCTGAGCGGCCTGACCACCTACCGCAAGGGCTGGCTGGCCGTCTCCAACCTCGACCTGAACATCAATGCCCTCATGTCCGTGGCCGTCACCGGGGCCGTGCTCATCGGGCAGTTCCCGGAAGCCGCCATGGTCATGGTGCTGTTCAACGTCTCGGAAGCCATCGAGGCCAAGGCCCTGGACAGGGCCCGCAACGCCATCAAGGACCTGCTGGCCCTGGCGCCCGATACGGCCACGGTGCTGCGTGAGGACGGCAGCTGGCAGGAAGCCGACATCCGCACGGTGGCCGTGGGCAGCCGTGTGCGCGTGCGCCCCGGCGAAAAGATCGCCCTGGACGGTCTGGTGCTGGACGGCCGTTCCCTGGTGGACCAGTCGCCCATCACCGGCGAGAGCATGCCGGTGGAAAAGCAGGCCGGGGACACGGTCTACGCCGGGACCCTCAATACCTCCGGCTCCTTTGAATTCCGGGTGACCGCCGCGGCCACGGACACCACGCTGGCCCGCATCATCCATGCCGTGGAAGAGGCCCAGGGCAGCCGCGCCCCCATGCAGCGCTTTGTGGATACCTTCGCGCGCTACTACACCCCGGCCGTCTTCCTGGTGGCCCTGCTGGCCGCCCTGGTGCCGCCCCTGTTCCTGGGCAGCGCCTGGACGGACGCCATCTATACCGCGCTGGTGATACTGGTCATCGGCTGCCCCTGCGCCCTGGTCATCTCCACGCCGGTGAGCATCGTCAGCGGCATGGCCGCCGCCACCCGCTACGGCATCCTCATCAAGGGCGGCATGTTCCTGGAACAGGGCAGACGCCTCGACTGCCTGGCCCTGGACAAGACCGGCACCCTCACCCACGGCAAGCCGCGCCAGACCGACTGCCTTTGCACGGGGCAGGAAGATGAAGCGGCCGTCCGTTCGCTGGCGGCCAGTCTGGCGGCCCGCTCCGACCATCCCGTTTCCGGGGCCATCGCCCAGGCCGCCTTGGCGGACCACATCCCCCTGCAGGACGTGGACGACTTCACGGCCCTGCCCGGTCAGGGCGTCAGCGGCATCATGGCCGGCCGGCGCTGGTATCTGGGCAACCGCGCCCTTGCGGCATCGCTGGGCCGGTACCCGGCAGCCCTCGACGAGCGGATCTCCCGGCTGGAGCAGCAGGGCAAGACCGTGGTCGCACTCGTGGGCGACAACGGCATCCGGGCCCTGTTCGCCGTGGCCGATACGCTCAAGGCAAGCAGTCTGGAAGCTGTCAGGGAACTGAAGGCACTGGGTGTGACCACGGTCATGCTCACCGGTGACAACGAACACACGGCGGCGGCCATCGCCCGCCAGGTGGGCGTGGACAGCTTCAAGGCCGGTCTGCTCCCGGCGGACAAACTCGCCGTCATCGAGGAACTGGAAGCCCGGGGACACACGGTGGGCATGGTGGGCGACGGCATCAACGACGCCCCGGCGCTGGCCCGGGCCCATGTCGGTTTCGCCATGGCCGGCAACGGCACGGACACGGCCATCGAGACCGCCGACGTGGCGCTCATGGACGACGACCTGCGCAAGATCCCCCGCTTCATCCGCCTGTCCCGGGCCACCTTTGCCATCCTGGTGCAGAACATCACGCTGGCGCTGGGCGTCAAGGCGCTGTTCTTCGCCCTGACCTTCACCGGTCACGCCACCATGTGGATGGCCGTCTTCGCCGACGTGGGCACGGCCCTGCTGGTGGTGGCCAACGGCCTGCGGGCCATGCGGCAATAGAGATGCCCGGATGCGGCAGCTGCAGCCGCGGCTTCATGGGACTCTGCACTTGTCTGTGAGGCCCCGCTGCTTCCCATCCCCTGAATGACAGACCGGGACAGTCCCTGAGGGACTGTCCCGGTCTTTTTTATCCATACGGCACCCGGATGCCCGTTTTCCCTGCACGGTCAGAACAACTGCCCGCCGGTCATGGCCGCAAATGCGCCCTGCGGCTGAGGCCCGTCGGCACCGGAACATGGCCTTCCCGCAGCGTATGGGAACGTCGCGCACGCCACAGGGCCGGAGGCCTCACTGCCGCCGCTTGAACAGTTTCTCCAGCGCCACGGCATCCCAGCGCAGGATGCTGGGGCGGCCGTGGGGGCAGTATTCCCGCTCCGGCGTATGCAGCCACTGGCGCAACAGGGCCGCGGCCTCGTCATCGGCCAGACGCTGCCCGGCCTTGATGGCGCCCTTGCAGGACAGGGAAATGAACATGGCGCGAATATCGTCCTTGCGACCGGCCAGCACCTCGCGCAGGAATTCCCCGGCTTCGCTGCGGGACAGGGAGGGCGGGATGCCCCGGGCCAGCAGGCGGCCGCCGGAGCAGGAGACATCGAAGCCCATGCGCTCCAGATTGTCGCGTACTTCCAGAAAGCGCTCTTCTTCCACCGGCTGCAGGGCCAGCTCCAGCGGCAGGGCCAGGCACTGGGCCGTGCCCGCGAAGGCCCCCTTGCGCAAACGTTCGTAGAGCACGCGCTCGTGCGCCGCGTGCTGGTCCAGCAGCATCAGGGCGCCGGAAGCATCGCGCAGGACAAGGTAGGTCTCGGCCACCTGGCCCAGATAGGTCAGGCCGCCCACCACCAGCTCATGCCGTCCGGCGACGCTTTCGTCCGTCACGGCAGTGCCGGGGCCGCAGACGGCCTCCCCGGTTCCCGGCAGGCCCTCCGGCCCGTCCTTCTCCGGTACAGGAAAGCTTTCCGCTGTGGTCCCGTCCGAGCCGTCACGGCCCGTCACGGTCGTCACATGGTCGGGCGGCATGGCCATGCGGGCCGTCTGCCGGGCGCTCTCGAAAAATTCCTGTCTGTCGGCGGACAAACGTCCCCTCCCCTCCGCATCCTCCGCAAAGGACGCGACCGAAAACGCCGAAGGAGACACGGCTTCCCGCAGGCCCGCAGGGGCCGTCCGCCCGGAGGCGAAGGCCGCCGCACTGCCGGAAGATGACGGCATGGACGGGGCATCCGCCACGGCTCCCGTGCCCGCCATGGACTCGGGGACCGTGCCGTCGTCCGCATCGGGCCGCCGCACCTGCCACTGGCCTTCGTCTTCCCGCGTCTCGTCCTCCGCATGCCGCATCAGGGGCGCGGCATCGGCGCTGCCCCAAAAGCCCTGCGGGCGCGGAGGCAGATCGTCCCACAGGCGGGACTGCGCCGCCACGGGACGGGCATCGTCGGCTTCGCGGGCCGCATCCAGCACGCTTTCCACGCCGCTGACCAGGGCCCCCTGCACGGCATGGAGCACGGCGGAAAAGACCGAGGACTCGTCCCGGAAGCGGACCTCGCTCTTGGCCGGATGCACGTTGACGTCCACCATGTCGGGCGGCATGTCCACAAAGAGCACCACCTGCGGGTAGTCCCGGCTGGTGATGCGCCCCTTGTAGGCCTCGCGCACGGCGGCCAGCAGGCGCTTGTCGCTGACGCTGCGGCCGTTGACGTACAGCAGGATGCGGTCCCCGCGCTGCTGGCTCACCGACGGCAGGGCCGCCAGCCCCCGGGCCCGGATGCCGTGGCGTTCGGCATCGAACGGCCGCAGGGCCTCCACCACCAGACGCGGCCACAGCAGGGCCAGGCGGTCGCGCAGGCTCTGCCCGGGCAAAAAGCGCAGGGCCTCGCGTTCCCCGGCCCTGAGAGTGAAACCCACGTCGCAGCGGGCCAGCGCCAGACGCACCAGCCAGTCCTGGGCCCGTTTGAGCTCCGTGGCCGGGGTCTTCAAAAACTTGAGCCGTGCGGGTATATTGGTGAACAGATCGCGCACTTCCACGATGGTGCCCCGATGCAGGGCCGAAGGCTCCACCGCCAGCAGGCGGCCGAATTCCACCACGATGCGGCTGGCCTCCGTCCCGCCGTCGGCTCCGGTCACGGCGGATTCCATGCTGAAGCGGGCCACCGAGGCGATGCTCGGCAGGGCCTCGCCACGGAAGCCGTAGGACGCGATATGCTCAAGATCGTCCATGCTGGCGATCTTGCTGGTGGCGTGACGGGTCACGGCCAGTTCCAGTTCGCCGGGGGCGATGCCCGCGCCGTCGTCCTGCACGCGGATGCAGCTCTGGCCGCCGTTCTCCAAAAACACGTCCACGCGCGTGGCGCCGGCATCCAGGCTGTTTTCCACCAGTTCCTTGACCACACTGGCCGGGCGCTCCACCACCTCGCCGGCGGCGATCTGATTGCGCAACTCAGGCGGTAACAAACGAATATGACGAGATACTCCAGACATGCGGCCACTCTATCCGGCCGCCAGATGCAAGGCAAGCGCGCCCTCCGGCGCCCCCTCAACCGCAGACGCCCCCTGCTGCACGGCAGCCGCTCCCTGAGCGCGCGGCAAGAGGCCCCCCATACGGTCAACGTGCCCGTGCTGCCGCAGCCGGAAGCCTTCGATCCCGACATGCTCTATGTGGAGTGCGGCCATTGCGGCGCGCCCATCGTCTGGGAAAAGGGGCGCACCCGCCGCCTGCTGGCGGCCGTGGGCATCGACCCGCTGGAACTGGATGCCAGCTGCGTGCTGATCACCGATTCCTGCCCCCTGTGCGGCGGCAAAGGCCGCTACACCATCCAGATCTACCGCATCAGCGCGGCCCGCAGCGCCCGCCACGTGTTCTACGCGGGCAATGCCTGATCCTTTCCCGCAGACCCAAAACAGGGCGCCCGTCTCCTTCGGGAGGCGGGCGCCCTGTTTTTTATATTTCCGAACCTGCCGGACATCTTCCCCAAAGCCCGGCGAAAACAGGCCCGGCGTCCGGGGCCCATCCCTGCTGCCGCAGGCACACCACGAATCCGTATTCCCCAGCCTCGACCGATCCTGCCCCAACGCGCTGGGGAGGGGATGGGGCTTGGGGAAAGGGGGCCGCGTTGGCAACGACCGAATGGCGGCTCAAAGGGCCGTGCCCGTCAGCGACGAAGGAGCTTTACGGGCATCGACAGCAGAGATGATGGGGCCCCCTTCCCCCAAAAATCCGCACAGCCCCTAACTATCCTCGCGCCGGCCTTTCTGGCCGCCCCACTGGCTGAGCAGCACCCCGGCCACCACCAGCACCGAGGCCATGTACTGGCCGGGCAGGAAGACCTCGCGCAGCAGGATGACGCCGCTGGCCAGGGTCAGGATGGGGATAAGGTTGGTGTAGGCGGCGGCACCGGCGGCGGAAAGACGGCTGACCCCCACGTTGTACAGGCCGTAGCCCCCCAGCGAGACCACCCCGCCCAGATAGACCACACTGGCCCAGGGGGCCCAGTCCGGCACTTCCACATGCAGCAGCACGGGCGTGTAGTCCAGGGGCGCCAGCGCCAGCAGCCCGGCAAAAAAGCTCATGCCCACGAAGGACTGCACGGCCGTGATCTGCAAGGGCGAATAGGCGGCGGAAAGACGCCGGGCCAGCACGGTATACAGGGCGGCGCAGACCATGGCCAGCCCCTCGAAGAAATTGCCCAGCACGGGCGCCGTGGCGGTCTCGTCCACGGCCGACTGCAGGGAGAGCCAGACCACCCCGGCCACGGCCAGGGCAAAGCCTATCCAGCCGCGCAGGCTGACCCGCTCGCCCAGCAGGCGCCAGGCCACCACGGCGGTGATGAGCGGCAGCAGCGAGATGATCATGCCCGCCTGCGAGGCCGTGGTCAGGCACAGGGCGCGGGTCTCCAGCAAAAAGTAGCAGCAGGGCTCGGCAAAGGCCATGAGCAGGAGCCAGCGCCACTGTCCCTTGCGGCGCAGGTCGCGCAGCAGCCCGCCCCACAGCGGCAGGAACAGCAATGTGGCCACGCCCATGCGCCCGGCCATGACCGTGAACGGATCCAGCGCGCTGAGCGCGATGCGCAGGGCCACATAGGACGTGCTCCAGAAAACCATGGCCAGCAGCAGGGCCAGATGCGGCCAGATGCGAACCCACATGACGATATCTCCTCCTCGGTAGCCGGGGCCGGAGGCGCGGCCGGTCCGGGCCTCCGTGCGTCGCAGCAGCATGCCAAAGCCGGGGCAAAAGGTCGAGCGAAAGAGCAGCCCGTCCGCACACATACCGCAGGGTGCCGCCCCGGCACGGCTGCCCGCCCTGCCGCCCCGTACCGTGCACAAAAGTCCCCCACACCTTGCTTGCCCAGCCGTACGATAGAGCGTATTGCAAAGTTCCGGGCTGCCTCTGCCCGGTACTTTTCCATGAAACATGAGGAGATGCCATGAGCATGCGTCTTTCCCGTTCCATCGTGGGCGAAGCCGAGGCCGAAGCCGTCCGGCGCGTCATCGTCGAAGACGGTTATCTGGGCATGGGACACGAGACCTGCCTGTTCGAACAGGAACTGGCCGCCTATCTGGGCGTGGCGCCCGAACAGGTGGTGACCACCAACACGGGCACCGCCGCCCTGACCCTGGCCGTGGACGCCATCGCCCCGCGCGATGCCGCCCGCAAGCCGCAGATCCTGGTGCCGTCCCTGACCTTCGTGGCCTCCTTCCAGGCCATCGAGGCCGCCGGTTGCGAGCCCGTGGCCTGTGACGTGCTGGCCGAGACCGGCACCATCGACCTCAAGGACGCCGCCCGCCGCATCACGCCCGACACGCTGGCCATCATGCCCGTCCACTACGCCAGCAACCCCTGGCACCTGGACGAGGTCCATGCCTTCGCCAAAGAACACGGCCTGCGCGTCATCGAAGATGCCGCCCATGCCTTCGGCTGCCTGCACCACGGCCGCAAGATCGGCAGCTTCGGGGACGTGGTCTGTTTCAGCTTTGACGGCATCAAGAACATCACCTCCGGCGAAGGCGGCTGCGCCGTCTTCTTCAACGCCACGGAAGCCGGCTATGCCGCCGACGCCCGCCTGCTCTCCGTGGAAGGCGACACCCGCTCCCGCTTTGCCGGCACCCGCACCTGGGACCCGGACGTGAAGCGCATCGGCTGGCGCTTCCACATGAGCAACATCATGGCCGCCATCGGCCGCGTGCAGCTCTCGCGTCTGGACGGGGAATTCATCCCGGCCCGCCGCGCCCTGGGCGACATCTACCGGCAGCGACTGGCGGGGCTGGACGGCCTGCGCCTCCTGCAGACCGACCCGCAGGATTTCGTAGTGCCGCACATCGTCTGCGTGCGCGTGCTCAACGGCCGCAAGGACGAGCTCAAGGCCGCCCTCACCGCCGCGGGCATCCCTGTGGGGGTCCACTACAAACCCAACCATCTGCTGAGCCTGTTCCGTCCCGCTCCGGGCTCCCTGCCCCTGCCCGTGACGGAGCAGCTTTACGGCGAACTGGTGACCCTGCCCATGCATCCCGGCCTGAGCGCCGCCGATGTGGAACACATCTGCGACGTCATCACGGCAACCCTGGCCTGACCTTTCCCGATAACGGAGCCGCCGCAGGCGGCTCCGCCCGTCCGGCCCCTGCCGGTACGGGGCCATGCCCGGCGCATGCCACCCGAACATGCCATGACGATACTGTCCGAGACCACGGCCTTTGCCCGCAGCCTGCTGTCCCGTTCCCTGCTCCGTTTCGGCATGGTGGGCAGCAGCGCCACCCTCTGCTATCTCTGGGCGGGCCATCTGCTCGTCAGCTGGGCCCGCTGGCCCGCCCCGGCGGCCCATGGCCTTGCCGGGCTGCTGGCCCTGCTGGCCGCCTATGCCGGGCACTGTTTCTGGACGTTCGGCATCAGGGGCGGCGACCACGCCCGCATGCTGCCCCGCTTCGTCCTGGTGCAGGGCGCGGGCCTCTGGCTGGGCGACCTGTTCGCCCGGGGGCTCGGCTGGTGCGGCGTCCCCCACGGTCTGGCCCTGCCTGCCGCCTCCCTGGCGGCCCCGCTCTTCCTCTATCTGCTGTGCCGTCTCTGGGTCTTCCGGCCCGTACGCTCCATGAACCTGTCGTCCCCGTCATCGCGAGGTACATCCATGCATCATGTCCCCATGTCCGAGGCCCCCGTGGTCTCCGTCATCATGAACTGCCTGAACAGCTCCGAACATCTGCAGGAGACCCTGGACAGCCTGGCCGCCCAGACCTTCACCGATTTCGAGGTCATCTTCTGGGACAACGGCTCCACGGACAGCAGCCCGCAGATAGCCAGGGGCCATGCCGGGCTGGCCGGCCGCCTGCGCTATTTTCGCGGCGAAAAGACCGTGCCCCTGGGCGCGGCCCGCAATCTGGCCATCGCCCGGAGCCGGGGCCGCTATGTGGCCTTTCTGGACTGCGACGACCTGTGGCGGCCCGAAAAGCTGGCCCGTCAGGTGGCCTGCTTCGAAGCCGATCCGCATGTGGGCCTGGTCAGCACCGATACCGAGATCTTCGACGGCAAACATGTGCTGAAGCGCCTGTTCGCCGAATCCCGCCCCCAGCGCGGCAAGGCCTTTGCCGCCCTCATGGAACGGCAGTGGATCTCCATGTCCTCGGCCATGCTCTCCCGCGCGGCCCTGGACAGCGTGGTCTGCCCGCCCGCCCGTGAGGGAGGCGCGCCGGTCTGGTTCGACGAGAGCCTCAACGTTTGCGAGGAGGCCGATATCTTCTACCGCGTGGCCCATGACTGGGAACTGGATCATGTGGACGCGCCCCTTACCCTGTGGCGGGTGCACGGCAACAACACCACCTTCCGCAAGTTCGGCCAGTTCGCGGACGAGACCCTGTACATCCTGGAAAAGCACCGCCGCCTCTGGCCCGGCTATGATGCGGCGCATCCCGAACTCGTCAGCCTGCTGACGCGCCGCGCCGCCTTCCAGAAGGCCGTGAGCCTGTGGCGCGAAGGGCGCGGCAGCGAGGCCCGCGCCGTCATCCGGCCCTGGCGTGACGGCTCGCGCAAATACCGCCTGTTCTGGTGGGCCAGCTATCTGCCCGGGGCCTGCTTCGACCTGGCCGCGCGTCTGTATTTTGCCCTGCCCTCCGTGATCCGCCGCCGCTAGGGGATATTGGATACATCAAGACCACCCGCACGGCGGGTGGTCTTTCGTTTCGGGCCGTGGCGCCCAACAGGCTGATGCCCATAAAAAAGACGGCGGGAACGCGTGATGCGTTCCCGCCGTCTCCACATATCGTGCGACAACAGACGGGGCATGCCCTGCATGCCTCGCCTCATATCAGGTCCCGAAGGACGTTCCCGGGGACGCACGCCCAGACCTGCACGCCTGACGTGCAGCGGACATGACGGCCATGCCGTCCTGCGGTAACCGGGAAACAGCGCGGCAACGTCCGCCGCCGGCGTCAGTACCGGTCCGGCGTGCGTTCCGTGAAAGCGCTATTCGTCGTCGTCCCAGGAAGAAGTATCGTCCACCAGCGTATAGCCGCGGACCTGGATGTAGTTGACCTCGTCCACCTGCTCCAGCAGGCCGGTCACTTCCACCAGGGCGCTCACCTCGTCGGCCAGATCGGCACCGGCGCCACGAGGGATGATGCGATATTCCACATCGTCCTGCACCACAGCCACACTGGCCTGCCGCGCATCGGCGGCACGGGGCACAGAACAGACATAGCCTTTCACGGTAATGGGATTGCTCATGCCTAGGTAATCCTTTCTCACAAAGCTGGGAAATGTCCCTTCTCCCCTTGTATCCGCTTTCCCGGCCTGCCGCAAGCCTTTGCGCGCTTTTCAGGCAGCACCCTGCGGGCCTAGAAACCGTATTTTTTCAGCAGTTCGTACCAGTGCCCGCGAGAGACACCGGCCATGCGTGCGGCGGCCCGGGCATCGTCGCCGCACAGCGCCCGTACCCGGGCCACATAGTGCCGCTCCGCCTCATGCCGCCAGCTGCGCAACGAAGGAAAGGCCCGCCCCGTTTCCGGCATGGGAGGCAGATCGGGCACGCTACAGGCCCCGGCTTCGGTCAGCGGGGGACAGACCTCCCTGCCGCCGGGCACGTCGCCCGCCACGCGTCCCTTCCCGGCCCGGCTGCGGGCCACGGCCACGCGCAGGCCGGTGGCGAGGTGCGCGGGCAACAGCAGGGACGCCTGTTCCGCCGCCAGACAGGCCCGCTCCAGCGTATGGAACAGCTCGCGCACATTGCCCGGCCAGTCGTATTCGGCCAGCATCTCCAGCAGCAGGGGGGAAAGCTCCTTCTCCTCCATGCCGTTGCGGCGGCAGCAGCGGATGACCGCCTGCCGTGCCAGCAGGGGGATCTCGTCCCGGCGCCGGCGCAGGGGCGGGATCACGATGGTCATGCCCTGCAGGCGGTAAAGCAGATCCTTGCGGAAGCGCCCGTCCTCGCTCATGGCCTCCAGATCCTGATTGGTGGCCGCCACCAGGCGGAAATCGCTCTCCACCTCGCGCACCTCTCCCACAGGACGGAAGCGGCGCAGCTCCAGCGCCCGCAAAAAAGCCCCCTGTATGCCCTGCGGCAGATCGCCCACCTCGTCCAGGAAGAGCGTGCCCTGATGCGCCGCCCGCAACAGGCCCTCGCTGGCCCGCTCCGCGCCGGTGAAGGCCCCCCGGGCATGGCCGAACAGATGGCTCTCCACCAGCGTTTCCGGCAGGGAGGCGCAGTCCACGGCCACGAAAGGCCGCGAGGCCCGATGGCTGTTGCGGTACAGGGTGCGGGCGAACAGCTCCTTGCCCACGCCGGTCTCGCCCAGCAGCAGGACGTTGACGTCGCTGTGCGCCGCCTGTTCCAGCTGGGCCAGCGCCGCCTGCATGGCCGGGCCGCTCCCCGCCACCTGACCCGGCTCCAGTTCCAGGCCCCGGCGCGAGCGCCGCCTGTCCCGAGCCTCCAGCACATGGCTCAGGGTCTCTTCCACATCGCGCACCCGCACCGGCTTCATGAGAAAATCCCAGACACCGCCGCGCAGGGCTTTTTCCGCCGCATCGCCGTCGCCGTGGCCCGTGATGACCACGATGTCCGGCGCGTCGGGCAGGGCCGCCAGCTCCTGCTGCGCATCCAGACCGTTGCCGTCGGGCAGGAGCATGTCCAGAAGGATGACGTCCACGCCCGCGGCCGCCAGACGCCGTCCCTCGGCCAAGGTGGCCGCGCACAGGGCCTCGTGCCCCAGACGGCGGCAGGCCACCTCCACCATGGTGCGCATCAGGTTCTCGTCATCCACTACCAGCACACGGGCCATCCTTGCCTCCCTGCCCGGGCCTGCGGTCCCGGAGCTGCCCCTGTGGCCATCCCCGGGCGCGGCGCAGGGGCGCGCCTGCTGCCCGGTATATCGTTCCCTTTTTCCTGCGCTCTCCGGCTGATGCCGGATACAAAAACTTTTCGGCCTTCGTCGTCCTTCCTGCGGCGTTCCCGGCACCAGAGCCCCGTCGACCGGAAGGACTGCCGGGCAGCCATCCGCCTGCCACGGCTGCCGTCCATCCGCCCGCATACGGGGCACGGCGGCATGGTCCGCCGCGAAGACGGGGCATCAGCCGTTGTCCCGCCGCAGGGCTTCTTCGGCACGCGCCAGAGCCCCGGCACAGGCCGCCGCCAAAGATCCCAGCCCCGCCGCGTTCTCCGGCGTGCCCGCCAGCACCTGCCGGGCCGCCTGCTCCAGAGCCGCCGCCCTGAGACGAAGCTCCTCAAAACAGAGCGTGGCCGCAGAATTCTTCAGGGCATGGGCCGCCCGGCGCAGGGCCTCCGCCGTCCGGGCCGCCGGGACCGCGGGATCGGCGGCCAGTTTTCGGCCGGCTTCCAGAGTTGCCTCCAGACGCGACAAATCGTCCCGCAAGGCCGTGACCAGGGTATGCAGCAGCTCCTCGTCCTGATCCGCGGCCGCCAGTGCGGCCGCCCTGTCCCAGATGACGGGGGCCTCGGCCTCCGCACCACAGGGCGTCGGCCCTGCCTGACCGTCGCCGGGACAGCCACGGGGCACGTCCCGCAACGCGGCCAGCAGCATGGCCGGGGGTACCGGCTTGTCCAGCAGGGCCCGTACGCCCAGCGCCCGGAAGCGCGCCTCCTCGCCGGGGGCCAGACCGGCGGAATGGACAATCACCGCCTGCTGCCGGGACGCGGCGCTCTGTCCGGTACGGATGCGCTCCAGCACGGTCAGGCCGTCCATGCGCGGCATACCGGCATCCAGCAGGATGACGTCCCACGCTGCGGCGGCCAGCATGTCCAGGACCTGTTCCCCGTCCGCGGCAAGGCCCACGGTGCAGCCCTGCTCCCGCAAGCGCACTTCGAGCAGATAACGGCCCGCGGCGTCATCCTCGGCCACCAGCACGCGCAGGCCCTGCAAGGGGCCCGCCGCAGGGGCCGGAGCCGCAATGCCCTCTTCCGCCGGACACGGGGTCCCGGACTTGGGGCCGGGACCGCCCTCCACGATCTCCAGACGCACTTCCAGCGTGAACGTGCAGCCCTGTCCGGGACAGGAACGCACCTGCACGTCCCCGCCCATGCGGCGGGCGATGGTGCGTACGATGTTCAGCCCCAGACCGGTGCCCGGCTTGCCGCCGGCGGCGCTGCCCCGGCAAAAACTTTCAAAGACCGTCCTTTCCTCGCCGGGCTCCAGCCCGGGCCCGCTGTCCCGGACGTCCAGCCGCAGCAGGAACACGCCGGAAGCCAGGCGTCCTCCGCCTGCCTCCACGTCTACGCGGCCCCGTTCCGTGAATTTGACGGCATTGCTCACCAGATTGCCCAGGGCCTGCCGCAGGCGGAACCCGTCGCCACGGACCTGCCGGGGCAGATGCGGCGCCAGATGCAGCAACAGCTCCAGCCCCTTGCCCTCCGCCGCCGGTCTGTACAGATCAGCACAGGCCCGCAGGCAGGCGGGCAGGTCGAAGGTCCGGCAGCGCAAACGCACGTCCCCCTGTTCCAGAGAAGCATGGTCGGTGATGTCGTCCACCATCTCCAGAAGGGCCCCGCAGGCCCGGCGCAGATAGGCCAGGGCCGTATGCCGCTGCTCCGTCCCGCAGTCCTGACGGTCGAGCAGATCGCTCATGCCCAGCATGGCCGCCAGCGGGGTACGCATGTCATGACTGAGACGCCCCATGAAGGCGCTCTTGAGGCGGCTCTTCTCCTCGGCCTGCAGGCGCCGCAAGGTCAGGTTGCTGGTGATGCCGCCCACGGCCAGCACCCCGGTCAGGGCCAGCAGACCGTACAGCAGGCCCAGCTCCCGCTGCTTCCGCTCCAGATCCCGCACATAGGCGGCGGCATCCATGCTGATGCTGATACCGCCCAGCATGTCCCCTTCCTTGTGGCCCTGATGGCAGCGCAGACAGCTTTCCTGTGCGGCCAGCGTCCTGAGCAGGCGCAGACGGCCCTGCGGCAGGCAGTCCTCCCCGCTGAAGAAGACCTGCCCGCCCTGCGTGGCCGTGGCCAGTATCCGCCGTTCCCAGTCATCGGCCCGGTTGCCCGGCCGCAGGGGGGCCTGGCCCACGATGGCCAGACGGAAGCCGGGCTCGGTGAGGCGTTCGGCCATCTGGCGGCTCATGTAGGCGGGATTCATGAGCACCAGCGTCCGCCCGTCGGCGGTCTGCAGGGTCCTGTCCTTTTCCGGCAGCCAGGGATTGGGCTCGCCGTAGGCGCTCAGAGGCACATAGACGCCCCCGTGGCCCGCGTTCCAGTCACGGGCATCCATGAGCTGGTGGGCCGTGGCCGCCAGGCGGGTATGGCAGAGCTCCAGCAGGTGGGCCTGCTCGCCCTGCACGGCATGGCGGTACAGGCAAAAGGTCAGGACCAGCCAGGCGGCACTGGCCAGCACGGGCAACAGCCAGCGCCGCCAGTGTCCGGGCCCGCCGGACGGCGGTACGCGCTCGGGGTCGGACATGGTTCCTCCGTCGGCCCGTTCGGACACGCCGGGCTGTCCCGACGGCGGAAGCAGGGCCGGAGTTGTCATATTTTTCTGAAAATCTGTCTTTTTTTCCTGAAAATCACAAGGCCCCGCCGAAAACAGAAACTCTTCGACCCAATAATAGGCTGATAAAACAAGGAAAAATGTGAACGTACTCACAGCGGCCAAACTGGCACGGCCCTTGCTTTTTTTGGAACAAACGCCGGAGGGGACCGGCGTCATGCTCAGATCGTCATCCCTGCCCCTTGGTGCGGGACAGGAGGCGATATCAACGAAGGAGGCTCTTTATGGGTACACCCCGCACAGGACCCTGGCTCAAAGTCTTTCTGGGTGGTCTGGCGGCGGGCGCGGCACTGCTGGCCGTGATGGCTTTTGCCATGGTCTCGACGGACCAGCGTCCGTTCTGCGCCAGCTGCCACATCATGCAGGAGGCCGCCGTGACGCACAAGCTGTCCACGCATGCCAAGCTCGCCTGCAACGAATGCCACGCCCCGCACAACCTGCTGGCCAAGCTGCCGTTCAAGGCACAGGAAGGGCTGCGCGACTTCATGGGCAACGTGTCCGGCAAGGACATCCCCCGCCCGCTCAGCGCGCGCACCCGCGACGTGGTCAACGAAAATTGCAAGGCCTGCCACTTTGCCACCAACAGCGAAGTGGCCAGCATGGATGCCAAGCCCTATTGCGTGGACTGCCACCGCAATATGGCCCACATGCGCCACAAGCCCATCAGCACAAGGACGGTTGCTTATGACTAATCGACTCTTCGGCCTCACCCTTGCGGCCGCGGCCCTGCTGGCGCTGCCCCTGCTGGGCGGCTGCCAGGACGTGGACACCGAACTGAAGGCCCCGGAATACAAGACCGGCCTGCCCGCGGGCGAGACCCGCATCTCGGCCTACAAGGAGGCCTTCCCGCATCAGTACGCCTCGTACCAGAAAAACAACGAGACGTCCGTCATGACCGAGTACAAGGGCTCGGTGCCGTTCCACAAGAACGACGACGTGAATCCCCTGCCCAAGGGCTACAAGCACGCCCAGCCCTACCTGAAGAACCTCTGGCTGGGCTATCCCTTCATGTACGAATACAACGAGGCCCGCGGCCACACCTATGCCGTCAAGGACTTCGTCAACATCGACCGCATCAACCGCTACGGGGAAAAGGGCGGTCTGCCCGCCACCTGCTGGAACTGCAAGACCCCCAAGATGATGGAATGGATCGGCAAGTACGGTGACGCCTTCTGGACCAAGGACGTGAACACCTTCCGCGGCAAGGACGCCATCAGCGAGATGGACGAGACCATCGGCTGCAGCAACTGCCACGATCCGGCCACCATGGAGCTGCGCCCCTACTCCGAACCGCTCAAGGACTGGCTGAAGCGTTCCGGCAAGGACTGGGACAAGCTCTCCCGCAACGAGAAGCGCACCCTGGTCTGTGCCCAGTGCCATGTGGAATACTACTTCACCCACAAGGACAACGGGCCCGCGGGCCGTCCCGTCTTCCCCTGGGACAAGGGCTTCGGCCCCGGCGACATGTATGAATACTACAAGAGCCACGGGCCCAAGCAGGCCGACGGCAGCAGCGGGCCCTTCACCGACTGGGTGCATGCGGCCTCCAAGGTGCCCATGATCAAGATGCAGCATCCCGAGTACGAGACCTTCATCGACGGCACCCACGGCGCCGCCGGCGTCTCCTGCGCGGACTGCCACATGCCCTACATGAAGCAGGACGGCAAGAAGTTCTCGAGCCACTGGTGGACCTCGCCGCTCAAGGATCCCGAACTGACCGCCTGCCGCACGTGCCACTCGGACAAGACTCCGGAATTTCTGCGCGCCCGCGTGCACGACATTCAGGAAAAGACCTACCGGCAGCTGCTCAAGGCTCAGGAAACCAGCGTGAAGGCGCATGAAGCCGTGCGTCTGGCCAACGAGTTCACCGGCGAGAGGAACGCGAACTACGAAACGCTCATGGCGTCGGCGCGCGAGATGGTGCGCAAGGGCCAGTTCTTCTGGGATCTCATTTCCGCGGAAAACAGCGTGGGCTTCCACAATCCCGCCAAGGCTCTCGACACGCTCATGAGCTCCATGGAATACAGCCAGAAGGCCATCGACCTGTGTCTCGAAGCCACCAACGCGCAGATCGCGGCGAACCTCGCGGGCGACATCAAGGACATCGTGCCGCCCATCCTGGAATTCAACCGCAAGATGCAGCAGGATCCCGAGGTCATGAAGAGTCACAAGTGGCTCACCTATCTTCCCGTGCTGCCGGAAGCGGGCCTCGTGTGGGAAGGCAACGTGAGAGTGAAGTAACGGACAGGCATCGTCCCTGATGCAGAGATCGTTCCGTAAGGGCCGGGGGAGCTCCCCCGGCCCTTTTCTGTCGGAAATCCCTGTTGCGGGCAGAGCGCGGCCCCGCTCAGGCCTTTGACGGCAAAAAACGCCGCCGCATGCGGCGTCCGCCTCTTTCCGGCACGGCGCGCGGCCGGACGCTTTTCCCGCTTCTGCCTTTTCTTTTCGCCTTTCTCCAAAGGCGAAAAGAAAGGGCGCTGCCGCTCACGACAACGCCCTTCTTTATTTTCAGACTGCGGTCCCTCCCCGCCTTTTCGGGCAGCGCAGGGGCCTGCAAAAACGCGGAAGTCAGGCGGAAGCGCTCCTGTCGGCGCCTGCCGTGATGACGATCTCGGCATGGGAGTCGCCATCCTGAATGAGCTCGTCCACGGCCGGGAGAACGATGCGTCCGGAACGGGGATTCTTGATGCTGTCCACGGGCGCGGTGAGCACGGCGTCCACGTCGGACTTCTCGAAGCAGAGGTCGGAGTCCACCACCTCGCAGTCCACGAGCTTCAGGTTCGTGCAGTAGCACAAAGGCTGCGAACTTATGATGCGGCAGCGCTCCAGCGTGAGATGGTCGGAATACCAGCCGAGAAACTCTCCCTTGAGCACGCAGTCGCGCACCGTCACGTTGACCGCGTGCCAGAAGGCGTCACGGCTCGTGATGTCGCAGTGCTCGAAGGTGCAGTCGTGCAGATACTGCAAAGCGTACTTGCCCGTGAAGCGCACGTCCGCAAAGTCGAGATCCGCCGCGTGCAGCATGAAGTAGTCGCTCTTCACCGTGCAGTCACGCATGCGGAAGAAACGAGAAAACCAGCCGAACTCGCTGGAGATCACATCGCAGTTCCGCACGGATACCTCGTGACATTCGCGCAGCGCCTTGATGCCGTGCAGCTTCGAGTCCGCAATGTCTATGTGATCGGAATACCAGAGCGCGGCGCGTCCGTTCTCCGTGATGTCGCAGTCCCTGATCGCAAGGCCGTGCACGTGCCAGAACGGATAGCGCAGATCGCACAGACAGTGCTCGGCCGTGATGTCCTCGCCTTCCTTCAGCGCGCTCTCTCCGTCGGCAGGCCCGGTGAACGAACAGTTCCGGACCAGAACGTGCCGAAGACCGTACAGCGCCCTCTCTTCGTCAAAGCTCTTGTTTTCTATGATGTCCATACGGCTCTCCCATGAATGTTCTGGGCATAGTTATAAGCACGCCTGCTGAAAGAGCAAATACCTATGATTCATGGGTTTCGATGCCTTTTGAGCATGACCGTTCTCAAAGCTCCGCGCCGCTTCCCGAAAGAGGCGGACGCCACCGCAAAGACCGGCAGAACGCGGGGCCTTTCCGTCCCTCCCGCGGACGACGCCGCCTCAGGGCCGCCGGCGACGGCCGAGTTTTCCCCGGCGGACCGGCCCTGCCGTGCGCCGTTCCGGCACGACGCGTGCTCTGCCGTTCTTTCCTCCTCGTTTCCCTGCCGCCCGTTCTTTTCGGAACGACGGCAGGCGAAGGACGGCAGATTCATGCCTCTGCGGCATGACGGGGTCAGGCGGAGCGCTTCGTCCAGCCGAGTTCGAGCAGGGCGTCGGCAAGCTCGAGCGCGTCCACGGGCCAGTATGTTTCCGGGCGGGGATGGTTCACGCCGGGCCGTCCGGCTTCGGGACGGCAGGCAAGGATGGTTTTGCGCCACGCTTCGGGCACGGCCTCTTCGCCGTACATCGCGCCGAGCAGCGCGCCCGCTATGGCGGCGTTGGTGTCGGTGTCGCCGCCGCGCATGACGGTATCGACCACGCCTTCCTCGAAGCTTTCGGCGTGCAGCATCTGCCAGAGCGCATTCTGAAGGGCGATGATCACCCAGCCCATCCGGGACTGGTAGTCGCGGGGCGGCTCGGTCGCGGCTCTTTCCACGGCTTCACGCAGGACAGGGTCCAGCTTCATGCGCTTCATGGAGGCGAGCATATCCTCATAGAGACGGCTGCCGCTTCCGCCCTCGCGCACGGCCTGGGCCACGAGCGCGGCGTACAGGGCGGAGGCCTGTGCGCACACAGGATGCGCGTGCGTGACGGCGGCCCGGCTGCGGCCCGCGCCGAAAATGCCCAGCGGACTTATGCGCATGAGCGCGCCGTTGGCCTGACTTTCCGGATTCGAGGTCCCCGTGAGGGCCTGCGCGATGGTGGTCCCGCAGTCGAAGGGGCCGGACTTCAGCCAGTCGCGGTAGGACTTTGCGGTGCGCAGCGCGCAGTAGCGGCCCACGGAAACGAGCCTGCGGGCCATGGCCAGCGCCATTTCCGAATCGTCCGTGGGCTGTCCGGCGAGAAGATGGAACGGACCGCCGTCGGCAAGCTCGCGCACGCCGCCGGGATATTCGGCACGGATGCTCTCCGCCGTGCGGAATTCCACCAGACTGCCGAGGGAATCGCCCGCAAGCTGACCCAGAAGACAGCCCCGGCCGCGGGAACGCACCTCTGCGGGAACGGCGGCTCCATCGTCCGCCGGGGAAGAAACGACGCCTCTTTCCTTGTCCTGACTCATGACAGACTCCTTCATCTGAACATCAACACGGCGGGCCGAAGCGACGCGCCGACGGCTCCTCCGCCGGACTTCCCGGCAGGAGCGCGACGCCCGGACGACACGACGCAAAAGCGCGTCGCTCTCCTGCGGCCCGGCCTTTTCCGGAACATTAAGACAAAACGCCTTCCGGCACAACGACGTGCGGCCGAAGATCCGGCGAGGCATTCTGCTCCGCCGCCTTGACGCCCCATCTTCCCCGCTCTACGATGAAGAAAATGCCGTTCTTCGTTCCGGCTCCGCGCGTCGTCCGCGCCTCCGCACGGCAGGAGCGGGAATCGGCCTTTCTCTCAACGCAAGGATACGCCCATGCTGCGCCGAAAAGCCGCCGCCGATACGAAAGACACGCCCGTCATAGCGCTGGAAGACTGTCTTGCCAAAAGCCGAGTGAAGGACGGCGAGACGCTTCCGGGCCGCACGGTGGAAGAGCATTGCCGCATCACGGGGGCCGTGGCAAAGGCGCTCATGGCCGCGCTGCCTTCCTGCACGTCGCGTCTTTTTCCCGAAAACAGCGATCTTGTGGTCGCCGTGCATGATGTGGGCAAAGTCTCTCCCTGCTTTCAGGGCATGATACACGGCGTCACCGGCGACGCCTCCGCCTTCCCGGCGCTTGAGCCCTTCCGTCTCATGCCGGGAAAGCTCGGGCATGCGTCCGTGAGTCAGGCCGCGCTCATGGAGATATCCCTGTCCGTCGCCGACATCGCGGGACGGCATCACGGCATGCCCCCGGAAGCCTGTTCTGCGGACGACGAAATATGCGGCGGCCGTCCGTGGCAGGCGCTTCGTCTTGAGCTCGTCCGCCGTCTGTGCGACGGCCGCGCCCTGCCCTCAAGGCTCTCCCCCGAGAAAAAGGCGCTGCTTGCGGGCCTGACCGCGGCCTCCGACTGGATAGGCTCCGGTCCCCTCTTCGACGACCCTGCCGAAGACTGGCGGCCGCTTGCGCCGCGCGCCGTGGCCGAGGCGGGCTTTCGTCCGGTCACCTTCGTGCCCGGCCTGAGCTTTGAAGACGTGTTCGGCTTTGCGCCCACCGCCGTGCAGAAGACCATGGCGCAGGCCGTCGCCGGGCCGGGCGTCTATGTGCTGGAAGCGCCCATGGGCTCGGGCAAGACCGAGGCCGCGCTCTTTGCGGCCTACCGGCTCCTTTCCACGGGCGCGGCGGGAGGACTGTATTTCGCCCTGCCCACAAGACTCACGTCGAACAAGATATTCGAGCGGCTCCTGCCCTTTCTGCACGCCGTGCTCACGCCGGAGAGCCGGGATGCGGCAGCGCTGCTCCTGCACGGCGGCGCATGGCTCTACGCCACGCACGAAGACCGGGGCGAGAACGCCTCCTCGTGGTTCGAGCAGAGCAAGCGCGGCCTTCTTGCGCCCTTCGGCGCGGGCACGCTGGATCAGGCGCTCATGAGCGTCATCAACGTGCGTCATGCCGCCGTGCGCAGCTTCGGCCTTGCGGGCAAGGTGGTCATACTCGACGAAGTGCACTCCTACGACGCCTATACCGGCACGCTGCTCGACGCGCTCATCCGGCATCTTGAACGCCTGGGCTGCACGATCATCCTTCTGAGCGCCACGCTCACCCGCTCCCGCCTCTCCCGGATGCTCGGCTGCGAAGACGCGGGCGGAAACGCCTATCCGCTCATCACGGCCGTGGGCCGCGGGGAAAAGTCGCCCGAAGCGCCGCCCGCCGTGCGCACGTTCACCGTGCCCGGCCAAAACGCCCCCAGAAGCGTTCACGTCCGGCTCTGCTCCGGCGCTTCCGAAAACGAGGCGAAGGAAGAAGCACTCCTTCGCGCCGGACAGGGACAGCAGGTCCTGTGGATCGAAAACAGCGTGCCCGAGGCGCAGGAAGCGTTCCGCTTCTTTGCGGCGCGCGCATCCGGCATGAGCATCGAGACCGGCCTTCTCCATTCCCGCTTCACGCCCGCGGACCGGCAGAAAAACGAGGCGCGCTGGACCGCGCTTTACGGCAGAAACTCGGCAGAACGCGGTCTCACCGGCCGCATCCTCGTGGGCACGCAGGTGCTCGAGCAGTCGCTCGACATCGACGCGGACTTTCTCGTCACAAGGCTCTGTCCCACGGACATGCTCTTTCAGCGCATGGGCAGACTGTGGCGGCACGAAGACACGAAGCGCCCGGCCGAAGCGTTGCGCGAAGCCCTGGTGCTCGCCCCGACGCCAGGCGAAGCGCTGAGCTCTCCCGCCTCGGCCTTCGGCGTCTCCGGGCTCGTGTACGCGCCCTATGTGCTGGCCCGCACTCTGGAAGTCTGGAACGGCAGAAAAACCGTCACGCTGCCGGACGACATACGCCCCATGCTCGAGGCCACCTATGCGGACAGAACGGACGAGCCCACGAGCGCCATGGCCCGCGCGAAACGCGATCTTGAGCAGAAGGTGCAGTCCATGCGCACGCTGGCGCTCTTCAGCCGGAGCGAGGGCGGCACGCTCTCCGACCAGGCCGCCTCCACGCGCCTCTCCGACGAGCCGACCTGCCCCGTGCTGATCGTGAGATCCCTGACCGAAACATCCTGCACCCTTGCGGACGGCCGCACCGTGAGCCTCGCCCGCGACGCATCCGCGCGCCGCGAAACCTCCGCCGCGCTTTTCTCCTCCATCGTGCGCCTGCGCCGGAAAAGCGTCCGACTGCCGCAGTCCGTCAACGCCTCGCCGCGCCTGCGGCAGCTCTTCCTGTTCCATCTGCCGGTGCCTCGCCCGCCTGCGCGAGGACGGAACGCTTGAGGACCTCTGCTGCCCGGGCGGCCTCTGCGGCCGCTACAGCCCGCGCGAAGGCTGGTCGAAAGACGACTTGCCTGGATAAATTTTTTCATATAAAAGAGCAGCATACACTTTGTCGACCAACGTTTTCCGCACCTGCCTGAAAACGGGCTTCTTCACCCTCCGTGAAGGTGTTTCCAGAGATTAGGTCGAAACAGAGTGACTTCCCCCCTCCCGGGGGG
>ENA-OVGB01000353-OVGB01000353.1-human-gut-metagenome-genome-assembly--contig:-NODE-353-length-55814-cov-5.755232_pt1 | contig 55814 bp, 52 predicted proteins | sample MGYA00237767_ERZ505413 | MGnify/ENA primary metagenome ERZ505413 (study PRJEB26158, sample SAMN06016410) | human gut metagenome | biome: human gut; feature: ankylosing spondylitis patient; material...
ACAGCTTCGATTTGGTGGAATGGGTGCTGTTTGATACTCATACTGAATCGGTGTACGAAGCTGCGGAAAAATCATACATGGAAGATGAAAGTGATGATTTTGATTTTTGATTAAAGTTTTGATTAACGATTTTGGAACAAAGATTCGAATTACGAGGTCAGACTTTGGGACTCGTAAAGTCATATACTAAAGACAATCAAAGAGCTGATATCATTTGCAACTAATAAGGGAGTGTGTGATTATGAGAAATAACAGAAATTCTATCGTAGAAAACATAATTTTGTTTCTGGTAGCTATTGGAGTATTTGCTATCATAGGTGGATTCGCAGGATGGTGGTCTGGTTCTGATGATGAAGAGTATTATGATTATGACTATTCACCATCAAGTTCATACTCGTCACATAGCAGTTCATCGTATAATTCAAGTGGCAGCTCAGGAAGCAGCAGTTATACACCAAAGAGCTATTCTTCCGGAAAATATAATAGTAGTAGTTCATCAGAAAGCAGTACAAATTCTTCGGACAGTAGTACGAACAGCTATAGCAATTCCGGTAGCAACTCTACATATTCAGGAAGCTCTTCAAGCAGCAGCTCCGGTTCAAAGAAATATTATCATGATTCATATGATGATGGTTATGATGATGTCTATATGGATGGAGACTATGATGATGACAGATACGACAGCGATGATGATTATGCTGCCGGTGTGGATGATGCTATTGATGACGATGATGAGGACTGGTAAAATAGTTGGAGGTGTATTGATATGCCATAGGATGGATACTGTGGAGATGAAAGCTTTCCGCATGATGGAAAACAGGGAAGATGCGGCTATGGCGAGGGCTACAGTTGGGATGATAATGATGGCAAAGTCAAAAGAAGGTGGTCAGAGTGGGACTATTTAAGAAAAAGACAGTTACAAAGGCATATGATAAAGAAAATAAGAAACCGGTAATCAAGGCGAGCATATGTAATGGCGAGCAGGTTGCAGGCTTTAAGGACATTCATACAGGTAAGATAGAGGAGGTTATGCTGATTAAAAATCAGGCAGACCTTGATGCATTCAAGAAAATGTATGGAATAGATGGAGAGATAGAGAAGGAATATTGATATGAGCATATTAGGAAATATACTTTGGTTTATATGTGGTGGATTGTTGAGTGGACTGTCGTGGGTTTTGGCAGGTCTGATATGTTGTATAACAATTATCGGAATTCCTTTCGGAAAGCAGTTTTTCAAAATTGCAAAATTGTCTCTGATGCCATTTGGGGCAGAGGTAATATAATAAACAGGCAGGTAAGAAAGATGTATTTGATTAAGACAGTAAAAGGAGATATAACAAAAGTAACAGATGTGCAGGCAATTGTTAATGCAGCAAATAACTCTCTTCTTGGCGGAGGCGGTGTAGATGGTGCGATTCATAGAGCCGCAGGACCGGAACTTCTGGCTGAGTGTAGGACACTTCACGGATGCGTGACTGGAGAAGCAAAGATAACAAAAGCCTATAATTTACCATGCGATTATGTTATTCATACTGTAGGACCGATATGGAATGGAGGCAGAGATAGAGAAGAGGAGCTTCTTGCTAACTGCTATTTTAATTCTATGAAGCTGGCAATGGATAATGGAATCAGGTCTATTGCATTTCCTTCAATATCAACGGGAATATATAGTTTTCCTGTTGAGTTGGCAGCAAAGATTGCGGTACATACAGTAAACCGGTTCTTGCAGGATAATCCAGATTGTTTTGATCTGGTGGAATGGGTGCTATTTGATACTCATACTGAATCAGTGTATGAAGATGAGGTTGATAAGATATATTAAAAGATTAATCGGTTTAAGATTGGTTTAATAGGGTCAAATATAAAACTTCATGGACGAAGGAGGAAACAGAGATTGAGCTGTCTGACCTGGCAGTAAATGATATGGTTTCAATAACAATTGCAGGAGAAATTCAGGAAACATACCCGGCACGCATAATGAACGTGATAAAGGTGCAGCTGCTGGGGGAAAATTTACATTGACATATCCAGAAAAATACTTATAATAGACATATCGCATAAAAATGCGCGACAGTTCGTTTGTACCATCCTGTCGTTAAATAAAACCAGGGCTGCTAAGAAGACTTTTTATGTAATTTAGCCCTGTAGGTGTGTATACATTTACAGGGCTTTCTATATGTGCTCACAGTGGGGCACGTTCTTTTCTAAGCAATTCTGTTTTTATTCCCAATAAATTAGAGGAGAAACTAAAATGTATTATTTAAAAACCGAGAGCAGCTTTGATTCTGCACATTTTCTGAAGGGGTATGACGGAAAATGCAGGAATCTTCATGGTCACCGCTGGAGAGTTGTTGTTGAAATAGCAGCAGACCAGTTAAAGGATGAGGGTCAGACAAGAGGAATGCTTGTGGATTTTTCTGATTTAAAAAATGCTTTGAAGGATATCTGTGATGATTTTGACCACAGCTTGATTTATGAAAAAGGTTCTCTAAAAGGTGCGACAATTGCTGCATTACAGGCGGAGGAGTTTCGTATGATTGAAGTTGGCTTCAGACCTACGGCGGAGCATTTTTCAAAATATTTCTATGAGCTGATGAGTGCAAAAGGCTTTCCAATCCACAGAGTGGAAGTATACGAGACACCTAATAATGTAGCAGCATACGAAGAATAAAGGAAAGAAACTAATATGAAAGTTGTTGAGAAATTTATAAGTATCAATGGAGAAGGAAGAAGATCCGGAGAATTGGCGGTGTTTATCAGATTCAAGGGTTGTAACCTGAATTGCTCCTATTGTGATACAAAGTGGGCCAATGAGCCAGCTTGTGATTACGAGGAGCTGTCACCAGATGAGATTTGTGAATATGTCAGTGAGACAGGCATTAAAAATGTGACGCTGACAGGGGGAGAGCCTTTATTACAGAAGGATATCAGGAGTCTGGTAGAAAAATTATTGAACAAATCGGACATTCGAGTAGAGATTGAAACTAATGGAGCGGTTGATATTGCTCCCCTTGCCAATGCATTTTCAAAAGAAAAACTTAGCCTTACTATGGATTACAAGCTGCCATCCAGCGGCTGTGAGGAGAAAATGTTTCTCTCCAATATGGAAGCTTTAAGAAAGCAGGACACAGTCAAGTTCGTTTCGGGCAGCATTAATGATTTGGAATGTGCAGAGAAAATAATTGAAAAATTTCATCTGACAGAAAGATGCCAGGTATTCATAAGCTCAGTGTTTGGTTCAATTGAGCCAGTGGAAATCGTGCATTTCATGACCAGTAAAAGGATGAATGATGTGCGTCTTCAGATTCAGATGCACAAGGTAATCTGGAACCCAGAGGAAAGGGGCGTATAATGTGAAAAATCCTTATATCAAAGATTTTTCACGTGCAAATTTGTGCTTTCAGCCCAAAGTTTGCGGGGTGAAGCAAGAATGGAGATTATGATGATAGATACGAAAGCGATTGAGGAGCATATTAGAGGGATTCTTGTTGCATTGGGCGACGACCCGGAGAGGGAGGGCTTAAAGGATACACCAAAGCGAGTTGCGAAGATGTACGAGGAGGTCTTTCTTGGAATGAATTACTCCAATCACGAAATTGCGCAGATGTTTGATAAGACATTTGAGGATGGAATTAAGGAACTTGATACTTCTAAGGTTGTAGTTATGAAGGACATCGACCTGTTTTCTTACTGCGAGCACCATATGGCACTTATGTATGATTTGAAGGCGACAGTTGCGTACATTCCTAATGGGAAGGTTATAGGCTTATCAAAGATTGTAAGAATATGCGATATGGTTGGAAGAAGACTGCAGTTACAGGAAAGAATCGGTCAGGATATTGCGGACATTATGGCAGAGATAACAGGAAGCGAGGATATTGCGGTGGTGCTTGAAGGATATCACAGCTGTGTGTCGGCAAGAGGAATTAAGAAAAACAACACGAGAACAATGACTGTAGAGTTAAGAGGAAGCTTTAAGGACGATGCAGCATTACAAATGTATCTAAGATAGGAGAGATGAGTTATGAAAGCATTAGTATTATCAAGCGGTGGCGTGGATTCCACTACGGCACTGGCATTGGCAGTGAGCCGATATGGAAAGGACAATGTAATTGCTCTGTCAGTTTCTTATGGACAGAAGCACGATAAAGAAATTCAGGCGGCAAAGGCTGTTTCTGCATTTTACGGAGTGGAGCAGTTATTCTTGGATCTGAGTAAGATCTTTCAATATAGCAACTGCTCTTTATTGCAGCAGTCTACAGAGGAAATTCCAGAGGAGAGCTATGCCAGGCAGATTGAAAAGACGGAGGGCGAAAAGCCTGTAAGCACCTATGTGCCATTTCGAAATGGACTGTTTCTTTCATCGGCGGCAAGCATTGCACTAAGCAAGGACTGTAGCGTGATTCTTTATGGCGCACATGCAGATGATTCAGCCGGTTTTGCCTATCCAGACTGTTCACCGATGTTTAATGATGCTATGAATCAGGCGATTTTTGAGGGCTCAGGACATCAGTTAAAGGTGGAGGCGCCATTTGTGAATATGACTAAGGCGGAGGTGGTGAAGATGGGCTTAGAGCTTAACGCACCATACGAGCTTACATGGTCCTGCTATGAAGGAAAGGATGTGCCTTGCGGCAAATGTGGAACCTGTATCGACAGAGCGGCTGCATTTGCAGCAAATGGGGTAAGTGACCCTGCAATAAAATAAAAATTGGAGAAAGCTATGAGAGAAAAAGAGAATTTAACATTATTAGGCAACCAGCAGAATAGTTACGAGACAGATTACAACCCTGGCCTGCTTGAAACATTTGTAAACAAACATCCAGAAAATGATTATTTCGTGAAGTTTAACTGCCCGGAATTCACAAGTCTCTGTCCAATTACAGGGCAGCCTGATTTCGCAAACATTATTATTTCGTATGTCCCAGGCGAGAGAATGGTGGAAAGCAAGAGCTTAAAGCTGTACCTGTTTTCATTCCGTAATCATGGGGATTTTCACGAGGACTGCGTGAACGTGATTATGAAGGATTTGATTACGCTGATGGAGCCAAAGTATATTGAAGTGTGGGGCAAATTCACACCACGTGGTGGAATTTCCATTGATCCATACTGTAATTATGGAAAGCCAGGAACTAAGTGGGAAGATGTGGCATTCAACCGTATGGCAAATCATGATATGTATCCAGAGAAGGTGGATAATAGGTAAAATAACATTACTAAATTTCGTGCAATGCACAAAAACCAGAAGAGTGTTGTAAGGTAATAAAAGATTAAGCGATATTGTATGAATTTACTTCACACAATATCGCTTTTACGTGTCAGAAGAATCATCCAACGGAATTATTTATCCCAGTTAAATGAATAAGAGACAGCTTTTTTCCACATTCTGACCTTGGAATCACGCTCATTCTGAGTGATTTCAGGGTCAAATGTTCTGTCTACAGACCAGTTCTTTCTTATGTCATCGGTACTTTTCCAGTAACCAACTGAGAGTCCGGCAAGGTAAGCCGCACCCATGGCAGTTGTTTCAACACATACAGGCCTGTTTACAGGAGCACCGGATATATCAGCCTGCATCTGCATAAGAAGATTGTTAGCACTTGCACCACCATCGACCTTAAGAGAAGAAAGTTCTATGCCTGAATCTGCTTTCATTGCAGTAAGAACATCGTTTACCTGATAAGCGATTGATTCAAGTGTGGCACGTATAATGTGGTATTTGTTGACACCACGGGTTATTCCTAAGATAGTACCTCTTGCGTACTGGTCCCAGTATGGTGCACCAAGTCCTGTAAATGCGGGAACAACGTAGCATCCGTTGGTATCAGGAACTTTTCTTGCCATATATTCCGAATCCTGTGAAGAATCAATAAAATGCATTTCGTCACGAAGCCATTGGATGGCAGCTCCGGCTACATATATCGAGCCTTCAAGTGCATATGTGACTTTACCGTCAAGTCCCCATGCAATAGTAGTAACAAGACCGTTCTTTGAAAAAATAGGCTTTTCTCCAGTATTCATAAGAAGGAAGCAGCCTGTTCCATATGTATTCTTGGCTTCTCCTGCGTCAAAACAGGTCTGTCCGAAAAGTGCAGCCTGCTGGTCGCCGGCAGCACCTCCGATTGGGATAGGACAGCCGAAGAATTCAGCGGAGGTCTCACCAAATATGCTGCTTGATGGGACTGCCTTTGGAAGCATGCATTTTGGAATATCAAGCTCTTTTAAGATGTCTTCGTCCCATTCAAGTGTATTAATGTTGAAAAGCATCGTTCTTGATGCATTGGAATAATCTGTGGCATGAACCTGACCTTTAGTAAGTTTCCAGATTAGCCATGTTTCAACTGTGCCAAAAAGCAGATCTCCTTTTTCGGCACGCTCACGGACACCTTTAACATTATCAAGAATCCATTTTAACTTGGTTCCAGAGAAATATGCATCAATAACAAGACCGGTTTTATTACGGATTGTTTCGGTAAGCCCTTTCTCTTTAAGAGAATCTGCGTATTCTGAAGTTCTTCTGCACTGCCACACAATAGCATTGTATACGGGTTCGCCAGAATGTCTGTCCCATACAACTGTTGTTTCACGCTGGTTGGTTATTCCTATTGAGGCAATATCTGACGCATTAGCACCTACATTTGCAAGAGCCTGCCTGGCAACTTCCAGAATTGTTGACCAGATTTCATCTGCATCATGTTCGACCCAGCCGGGTTTTGGAAAATATTGTGTAAATTCTTTCTGTGCAATACTGCACATCTCACCACTTCTGTTGAAAAGAATACAGCGGTTGCTTGTTGTTCCGGCATCAAGAGCCATTATGTATTTTGCCATGTTAAAGTCTCCTTTATATAATTTTCTTAAACATATCCAGTTGATAGTTATTTTATATTTAAATTATTGTTTTATCAATGTATTAATGATAAAATAGAAAAGGTATTTTGAGCAACGTGGGTTTATAGGATATTACGGGTACAAAGGAGGCAGCTATGGTAGACATGAGCAGGTACAATAAGTTAAGGATTAACCCTGATAGATATAATTATGATCTGGCTACGAATCTTCCATTAAGAAGAACTTTCTGGAGAATAGCTGATAAAACAGTACTTTTTGATAACAAAACATATTGCATACTGGCGATAGATATAGAGAATTTTCACCTTATTAATAAGTGGTATGGTCGTGAAACTGGTGATGAGCTTCTTATAGAGATTGGAGAAGCTCTTAAGAGTATAGATGCCGGGTATGGAACAATTTCCGGATATATGGGTGGAGATAATTTCTGTGTTATATTTGAAGAGAACGATGATGTGATTAATCTAATCAGAAAAAGAATATCAGGTATTGTTAACGGATACAGGGGGCATGATATTACAAGGGCATATTATGGTGCATATAAGACTGCAGATAAGGATATAACTACAGGTGAGATGTGTGACTATGCGTATGGTGCGCTAGAGATAGCAAAACAGCGCCCTGATAAGGATATCTTCTGGTATGATGAGAGTATGGCAAGGGAACAGGAAGCAGAAGCAAAGCTTATGCCAGAGATATGCAGTGCAATGGATAATGGAGAATTTACATTTTATCTTCAACCCAAATGTATATTACAGACAGGTAAGATTATTGGTTCTGAGGCACTTGTGAGATGGATAAGTCCTGAGAAAGGATTTATTTCACCAGGACAGTTTATACCGCTGCTTGAAAAGAATGGATTCATAAATAAACTTGATGTGTATATATGGGATAAAGTATGTCAGACTATAAGAAGATGGCTTGATGAGGGAAGAACAGCACTGCCAATATCAATAAATGTTTCGAGAGCAGATATATACTCTATGGATGTTGTAAGAATACTTAAAGGCATGATTGAAAAATATAATATTTCAACAGAGTATATTGAAATAGAGATTACAGAGAGTGCATATGTGGAGAATGGCTCGGTAATTAAGGATACGGAGAAGGCATTTAAGAATGCGGGCTTTAAGATTCTTATTGATGATTTTGGAAGCGGATATTCATCACTTAACATGCTTAAGGATATTGATGCAGATGTTCTGAAACTGGATATGAAATTTCTAGACCTTAATCCGGAAAATAATGATAAAGGTGTAAGCATTATAACTGCAGTTCTTGATATGGCAAGACAGCTCGATATTCCGGCTATTGCTGAGGGTATTGAGACTGATGAACAGCTTAAGCTGCTTGAAATCCTGGGCTGTGAATATGCACAGGGATACTATTATTACAGACCTATGCCTATAAGTGATTATGAGAAGCTTGTTGATGATAAGGACAACGTAGCTGATAAACTTATTATTTTAAAAACAAGAAAGAATGATAAGTCTTATCTTAAGGAGATAACTGATTACTTCTGGAAGATTGCAGATGTTGATCTTGATACGGGAGCATATCACTTTATAAGAAGGACAGATGAGCCTGATTATGTTATGACACCAAGACCTAAGACTATTGCAGAATATGCAGACAGATATATTAAGTATGGTGTTATCCACCCGGATGATGTTTCACTTTACAAGGAAGCTATTAATCTTGGCAGAATTAAGAAACAGCTTGATGAGGGGAAAGAAAGAGGGACATACCAGATAAGATATAATATGGATGGAACATATAAATGGTATGTATTTGAGGTTACTAAGCCAACAAATTATTCTGAGGATAACAGGAGAGTGCTTTTCACATGGAAAGAAGCTGATTATCAGGCAGGTGCAAGAGAAGATGCAATGGATATTGTATATGATACATTTATTAAGATACTCAAGGCTGATTTTCTGCATGACAGATACGAACTTATAAAGTCAACTCAGGAGGATATAATTAGAGATGCCGGATTATCAGGCAGCATTAAGGAATATATTGATAAATACATTGATATGGGAGTAGTTCACCCTGAGGATGCCGGGGCATATAGAGATTTTGTCAATCCGGACAAGGTGCTTGAACATTTCAGAAATAATAAAAAATCGCTGAGATTGAGATACAGACGGCTTCTTGATGGCGAGTATAAGTGGGTGGAGCTGGTAGTATCAAAGAGTAAGGATTACAGTGAAGATATACCTGTGTTTATATTTTATCTCAGGGAAGTAAGATATATATATGAGGATACGATGGTTTCTGAAACAAAGAAAGAGAAGTAACTATGTTGAACAATAGTAACAATTGTTATTATGAATAACTTTACAACCTTTTCTTTCAATGATATTATGTGTGTTGCTAAAAGAATGTACAGCTAAGGAGGCATTATGGCACAGGAAATATTAAATGTGAGCCAGCTTAAGGTTGGTGTTGAAGATAAAGAAATACTTCATGGGGTTGATCTTTCTCTTAATAAGGGAGAGACTCATGTACTTATGGGACCTAACGGAGCAGGTAAGTCTACTCTTGGTTATGCTCTTATGGGTAACCCAAGATATGAGATATTAGGGGGTAAGGTTACATTTAACGGAGAAGATTTACTTTCTAAGAATGTCGCAGAGAGATCACAGGCAGGTCTTTTTCTGTCATTCCAGAATCCTATTGAGGTTCCTGGTATTACACTCGGTAATTTTATAAGAAGTTCTATGGAGCAGCGTGGAAAGAAGATGACATACTTCAAGTTCAAGAAGCTCCTTCAGGAGAAGATGGAATTCCTTCAGATGGATCCATCATATATGGACAGAGACCTTAATGTTGGTTTCTCAGGTGGTGAGAAGAAGAAAGCTGAGATATTACAGCTTCTTATGCTTGAGCCTTCTCTTGCTATTCTTGATGAGACTGACTCAGGACTTGATGTAGATGCTGTTAAGACAGTATCGCTAGGTGTTGAAGAATATCAGAAGACTCAGAACGGAGCACTTCTTATTATCACTCACAGCACCCGTATCTTAGAGGCACTTAAGGTGGATTATACTCATGTTCTTGTCAATGGTAATGTTGTTGCAACAGGCGACAGTGCTATGATTGATGATATCAATGAGAATGGTTTCGAAAGATTCATCAAGTAATTAAGGCTCGGAGGCTTGTAATGGAAGAAAAGACATTTGTAGATGACATAAACAGAAGTGTTTATGATATTAAGAACGAAGAGAAAGACTCTTACAGAATAAAGCAGGGACTTACTCCTGAAATTGTTGAGAAGATATCAGAAGAGAAGCATGATCCTGCATGGATGAGAGAGTTCAGACTTAAGTCATTAGAGATATATAATAATATGCAGGTGCCTGACTGGGGTCCGTCTATTGATGGACTTAATATGGATAATATCGCTACTTATGTTCGTGCCAATACGAATATGAAGGGTGACTGGAAGGATGTACCAGAAGAGATTAAGGATACATTTGACAGATTAGGTATTCCTAAGGCAGAGAGAGAGTCGTTAGCCGGAGTTGGAGCACAGTACGACTCAGAGCTTGTATACCATAATGTCCGTAAGGAGGTTGCTGACCAAGGTGTTGTATACACTGATATGGAAAGTGCACTTACAGGTGAATATGCAGATATGGTACACGAGCATTTTATGAAGCTTATTACACCACAGGATCATAAGTTCGCAGCACTTCACGGAGCTGTATGGTCTGGTGGTTCATTTGTGTATGTACCAAAGGGAGTTAATCTTGAGATTCCTCTGCAGTCATATTTCAGACTTAATGCTGCAGGAGCAGGTCAGTTTGAGCATACACTTATTATTGTTGATGAGGGTGCAAGTCTTCACTTTATTGAAGGATGTTCAGCACCTAAATATAATGTTGCCAATCTTCATGCAGGTGCGGTTGAACTTTTTGTGGCTAAGAATGCAAAGCTTCGTTACTCAACAATTGAGAACTGGAGCAAGAATATGTATAACCTTAACACTAAGAGAGCAACTGTTGCTGAGGGTGGTAAGATTGAATGGGTTTCAGGCTCATTTGGTTCGCATGTATCATATCTGTATCCTATGAGTATCCTTAATGGTGAGCGTTCAAGCTGTGAATTCACAGGAATTACATTTGCAGGAGCAGGACAGAATCTTGATACAGGTATGAAGGTAGTTCATAACGCACCAGGTACAACATCAGTTGTAAGTACTAAGTCAATATCTAAGGGTGGCGGAATCAGTACTTTCAGAAGTGCGGTAACAATGACTACCAAGGCTAAGAAGAGTAAATCATCAGTTTCATGTCAGTCACTTATGATAGATGATATTTCAAGATCTGATACAATTCCGGCTATGGATATCCGTGTTAATGATGCGGATGTAGGACATGAGGCAACAATTGGACGAATCAGTGATGATGCTGTATTTTATCTTATGTCAAGAGGAATTCCGGAAGATGATGCGAGAGCAATGATTGTTTCAGGATTTGCTGATAATGTATCTAAGGAGCTTCCGCTTGAGTATGCAATGGAGATGAATAATCTTATCCGTCTTGAGATGAAGGGCAGCATTGGTTAAGTTAATCAGAGTGAGGAATATGATATGATAGGTATCGAAGAAAAGGACATGATAATAAACCGTATCCCAGCCAAGACATGGAATCATCTTCATATGAACCAGAGCAGGGTTGGAGAGGTTGTGATTAATCGTACAGGTGAGTTAAATGCTTCTGTTAATGATGTAAGTCTCATTGATGATGGAAAGCTTAATAATGGAGAGCTTGACAATATCATTGGTGGATGTGGTCAGGAGATTACAGAGGCAGCTAGGAAATCACAGACTGAACCTGTATATTATATAACAGATAAGAAGAATGCAGGCTTCGTAAGACTTGATTTCAATTATGGCAAGAACAATGCAGACATTAATGTTGTTGGTATTGAGACTAAAGAGAATGCCAGCATTGATGTTTACATGGATTTTAACGGAGATAAAGATGGAGAAGGCTTTGCAGCAGTACAGACAAGATTATATGCTGCCAAGGATTCGGCTATCCGTCTTATCCAGATTCAGAGGGTAGGCAGTGAGACAACATTTATTAATGATATCGGTGGTTACTGCGAAGATGGTGCAAGAATTGAACTTGTGCAGCTTTATTTAAGCGGAAAGAACAGATACGAAGGTTGTGAGATTAAGCTTGCAGGTGATGGAAGTTCTATGTCTGCAGAGATTGGATATGTTGCAGCAGGTAAAGAAAGACTTGATATGAACTACTGCGTAAGACATATCGGCAAGAAGACAGAATGTGCAATCAATGCGGCAGGTGCATTGAGAGATACAGCATTTAAGCTGTTCAGAGGAACTATTGATTTCGTTAAGGGTTCAGCAGGATCTGTAGGTAATGAGAAGGAAGAAGTTCTTCTTATTGATGAAAAATGTGTCAACCAGACTATTCCTATTATTCTATGTGCAGAAGAAGATGTTGTCGGTAATCACGGTGCAACTATAGGAAAGCCTGATGAGGAGCTTTTATTCTATCTTGAATCAAGAGGAATACCGGCACAAGAATGTTATAATATGCTGGCAGCAGCTAAGCTTTTAGCTGTATGCGGCAAAATCCCTGATGATGGTATCAGGAACGAGATACATGACTACATTAAAGAGGTTTATTAATGAGTGAGTTAAGTAAGACGATTGAGTCTATAAGAAAAGATTTTCCACTTATTTCGGGAAGCAATATTGCATATCTTGATAATGCAGCGACTACACAGAAGCCAAAGGCTGTTCTTGATGCAGTTAATAAGTATTATCAGGAGATGAACGCCAATCCGTTCAGAGGTGTATACGAATTAAGTGAGATTGCTACAGAAAGCTATGAGAATGCAAGAAAGGCAGTAGCACAGTTTATCGGTGCTAAAGATGCAAGCCAGATAGTATTTACAAGAAATGCTACAGAGAGTCTTAACTTAATTGCATACAGTTATGGAATGAATTTCATTAAAGAGGGTGATGAGATTGTTGTTAGTGTTATGGAACACCACAGCAATTTCCTTCCATGGAAGCAGGTTGCAGAAAAATGTGGAGCGGTATTAAAGCAGCTTACACCTGATGAGAATGGAGAGATTACAGATAAGTCTTTAGAGGTTATCACGGATAAGACCAAGCTTGTAGCAGTTACCCAGGTTTCTAATGTATTAGGAAGAGTTAATGATATAAAGCATATTGCAGAGGTTGCACATGCACATGGCGCAGTTATTGTGGCTGACGGAGCACAGAGTGTTCCTCATATGCCAGTTAATGTAACTGACCTTGATGTTGACTTCCTTGTATTTTCTGGACATAAGATGTTAGCACCTATGGGAATCGGTGCATTATATGGAAAGAAAGAACTTCTTGATAAGATGCCACCATTCTTAAGCGGTGGTGAGATGATTGAGATTGTTCACTGGGACAGAGTTAAATATGCAGAGGTTCCACATAAGTTCGAGGCAGGAACTGTTAATACAGGCGGTGCAGTAGGACTTCATGCGGCAATTGATTATATTAACAATGTTGGATTTGACACAATTATGGCACAGGAGCGAAAGCTTACTAAGATTGCTGTAGATGCAATTAATGACATGAAGGGAGTCAACTTAATAGGTTCTCCGAAGGCAGAAGACCATGAGGGTATAGTCACATTTACAATTGATGGAGTACACCCACATGATGTTGCTTCTATACTTGATTCACAGCATATTGCAGTAAGAGCAGGACATCACTGTGCACAGCCATTAATGGATTTCCTTAAGGTTAATTCAACAACGAGAGCAAGCTTTGCTTTCTATAACACAGAAGAAGAAGTACAGCATTTTATAGAAGAACTATCTAAGATCAGGGGGCTTATGGGATATGGAGACTAAAACTTTTTATAATGAGGTTCTTACGGACCACAATATGCATCCATATCATAAGCATGATATAGACAATGCAGACTTAGAGCTTGAGGGCGTTAATCCAAGCTGTGGAGATGATATTATCTTAAAGCTTAAGTTTGATGATGCTAAGAAAACTATTGTTGATGGGGCATTTACAGGAGATGGCTGCGCAATATCGCAGGCATCAGCAGATATAATGCTTGAGCTTATCATTGGAAAGCCTATTGATGAGGCTGTACATCTTTCAGAACTTTTTCTTAAGATGATTAAGGATGAGGCAACTGAGGAAGAGATTGATGAGCTTGATGAAGCCGGAGCATTAAGAGATATCTCTCATATGCCAGCAAGAGTTAAATGTGCAGTACTTGGCTGGCACACAATGGAAGAGATGGTAGAGAACCTTAAGAATGTTTAGAATGTAACCCAATCACTTATAATATGGTGATTGGGTTTTAATGTTTGTAGATAAGAATGGAGTAAATATGGAAAAGAAATTAGTTAAGCAGCAGCTTCTTACAGGAGAGCGTGCTCTTTTTGCAAGCAAAGACCTTCGCATAGAAGACTCTATATTTGATGATGGTGAGTCTCCATTAAAGGAGAGCAGTAATATAGAGCTTGTAAACAGCAGCTTTAAGTGGAAATATCCACTCTGGTACTGTAACAATGTCAATGTAAAGGACTGCTATTTTTTTGAGATGGGAAGAGCAGGCGTATGGTACACTAACGATATTAATGTTGAGGATACTATTATTGAAGCACCTAAGAATTTCAGAAGATGCAACGGATTAGGACTTAAGAATGTAGAGTTCGTTAATGCCGAGGAAACTCTCTGGAGCTGTGATAATGTTACTATGACAAATGTAGTGGCAAAGGGCAATTATTTTGCAATGAACAGCAACAATATGAAGATTGACGGTCTTAAGCTTGTCGGCAATTATCCATTTGATGGAAGTAAGAATCTTGAGATAAGAAATTCAAGACTTATGAGCAAGGATGCTTTCTGGAATGCTGAGAATATAACAGTGTATGATTCATACATTTCGGGTGAGTATCTTGGCTGGAATTCTAAGAATCTTACATTTGTCAACTGTACAATAGAGAGTCTTCAGGGCTTATGCTATATTGACAATCTTGTTATGAAGAACTGCAAGCTTATTAATACAACACTTGCTTTCGAGTATTCAACTGTAGATGCTGATATCACAAGCAGGGTTGACAGTGTGTTAAATCCAACTTCAGGAACTATCATAGCGGACAGCATAGATAAGCTTATAATTGAGAAGGATAAGGTTGATCCTTCACTTACTAAGATATTATGCAGAAATTAATTAAGGTGTGTTATCAGGGAGGAAGCTGATTATGAAATATGATTTTGATACGGTGGTAAACCGCCGCGGAACTGATTCGCTGAAATGGGATGTTGCAGACAATGAGCTTCCTATGTGGGTTGCAGACATGGATTTTAAGACAGCACCAGAGATAACAGAAGCTATCAAGGCAAAGGCTGACCTTGGAATATATGGATATTCAGACGTTCCAAAAGGCTGGTATGACGCGTACACAGGCTGGTGGGAAAGACGCCATAATTTCAGGATGGAAGACGACTGGCTTATGTTTGTAACAGGGGTTATTCCTGCAATATCAAGCTCTGTAAGAAAGCTTACAACACCAGCTGAGAATGTTGTTATCATGACACCTGTATACAACATTTTCTTTAACAGTATTCTTAATAATGGCAGAAATGTGTTACAGAGCCAGCTTGTATACGATAATGGCAGATATGTGATAGATTTTGAAGACCTTGAAGCTAAGCTTAAGAACCCACAGACCACGCTTCTTATTCTGTGCAACCCACAGAATCCGGGTGGAAATGTATGGAGTAAGGAAGAACTTGCGCGGATTGGAGAGCTTGCTTATAAATATGGAGTTGTTGTTATATCTGATGAGATTCACTGCGAGCTTACAGACCCAGGAGTAGGATATGTGCCATTTGCAAGTGTTTCGGAGGTATGTAAGAAGATATCTGTAACATGCATAGCACCTACTAAGACATTTAACATGGCAGGTTTACAGACAGCAGCAATATGTGTGCCGGACGAACGACTACGTCACAAGGTATGGCGTGCAATCAATACCGATGAGGTAGCTGAGCCAAATGTGTTCGCAGTAGATGCGGCTATAGCTGCATTTACAAAGGGCGAAGAATGGCTTGAGCAGTTAAGAGCATATATCTATGAGAATAAACAGATTACGAAGAATTATGTGGATGCAGAGATTGATGGAGTTTCGATGACAGAATCCAAGGCAACATATTTATGCTGGCTTGATGTAAGTAATATTACAGATGACTCAACAAAGCTTGCTGCATATATACGAAAAGAGACAGGTCTGTATATGTCAGCCGGAAAAGGCTTTGGTGGTGACGGAAGGAGCTTTTTAAGGCTTAATGTGGCGTGCCCTAAGGCAACATTGATGGATGGTCTGGAAAGACTTAAGACCGGAATATCAGCCTTTGTGAACAGTGGGCGTTAAATCTTGGAGATACAGAACGGATTGACAATGTAACCTGCTTATTCACTGATATGTTGTCAGGTATATTCAACAAATTATCAGGAATTCGCAAAAGAATTTACTGTGGAATTTATCTGGGAGAAGCATATTGAGTTTTATGCCATCCTAGAGTAAAATATAATAGAATTTGGTTATATATCAGATTGTGAAGGAGGAATTATGAATATTGTATGTTTAGACCTTGAGGGCGTTCTTGTACCAGAGATATGGATTGCATTTGCGCAGGCAAGCGGAATCCCAGAGCTTAAGAGAACAACAAGAGACGAACCAGATTATGATAAACTTATGAACTGGAGACTTGGTATTCTTAAGGAGCATGGTCTTGGACTTAAGGAGATTCAGGATACTATTGCTAAGATTGATCCAATTCCAGGTGCTAAGGAATTCCTTGATGAATTAAGAAGCATAACACAGGTTATCATTATTTCAGATACATTTACACAGTTTGCTACTCCGCTTATGAAGAAGCTGGGCTGGCCAACTATTTTCTGTAATTCACTTGAGGTAGCTGACAATGGCGAGATTACAGGTTTCAAGATGCGTTGTGAGCAGTCAAAGCTTACAACAGTTAAGGCTTTACAGTCTATTGGTTATGATACTATTGCATCGGGAGACAGCCACAATGACTTAGGAATGATTAAAGCAAGCAAGGCAGGCTTCCTCTTTAAGAGTACAGAGCAGATTAAGGCTGATAATCCTGAATTAGAGGCATTTGATACATATGATGAGCTTTTAGCTGCTATTAAGAAGGCACTTTAAGATGCATCAAAGGTAAAAGGGGTTACTATGTTATTAGAAGAGATACTCAAGCAGGAACAGGAAAGATTCATTAAAGAGAATCTCCTTTCTGATGAAATGCTTGAGTTATTAAAAGAAAATATTATGCCGTTTAACACACTGATGGCTTATTACAGATGCGCCATTATGGAGGTTGAGACTAAGTTCAAGGTGCTTAATGAGGAGTTCTCATTACAGTATGACAGAAATCCTATTGAGAGTATCAAGAGCAGAATTAAGTCTATGGATGGCATATTTAAGAAGGCGAAGAAGAAAAATATTCCTATAACAATGGAAGGCATTGAGGAAGGCATAAGAGATATTGCGGGAGTAAGGGTAATATGTTCTTTTCCGGAAGATATCTATATGCTTGCCGACTGCCTGTTAAAGCAGGATGATGTAGTGCTTGTTGAGAGAAAGGATTATATCAAGAATCCTAAGCCAAGTGGTTACAGAAGTCTTCACCTTATAATTGAGATACCGATATTCCTTCAGAATGAAAAGAAGATGATGAAGGTTGAGGTTCAGCTCCGTACAATTGCCATGGATTTCTGGGCGAGCGTGGAGCATAAGGTTCGTTATAAGAAGAATATTCCAGATTCTGAAGCAGAACAGCTGGCAGCCGAATTGTCTTCATGTGCAGAGCAGATTGCTGCAATGGACAATAAGATGGAAGAAATTCGCCGCAGAATTGCAGAAGCGGAGGAAAGAGAAGCTGAGAATAATCCGCCTAAGCAGCCACAGACTATCGGTGGCGTGATGCTTAAGAAGAGGCTGGAATCGGGGAAGTTTCCCTTTAAGAAGTAGGTAAAAAATGGCTCCCCGGAGAGGGGGCTGGGGATGGCTGTATGGTTTAATTGAAAACGCGCTCCCGCTCGGGCGAAGACGCAGCGGGTACTAAGTTTGTGGGGATTTGCCGCCTTTCGGCGGCTCTCCCCACGCACTAAGTACCGGTGTCTTCACACGGTTTTCAATTAAACCACACAACCACACCCAGCCCACCAACCCGGGGAGTTTTTAGCTGCCAGCGTTGGGTGTTTGCACACCCTCGCTGTAGTGGTGGGGTGAGATGTGTGGTTCAGTTTTGGTCGCGTTGCTCCCTCGCTGGGAATATAAAAGGAGGATTTTTTATGAAGGTTATATCTATTGTTGATGATGATTATGGAATTATGTTTAATAACAGACGTGTTTCTAAGGACAGTGTTCTGAATGAGCATATTATTAAGATGCTTGATGGCGGGAAGTTATGGCTTTCTTTATATAGTAAGCAGCTTTTTGGTGATTATGAAAATATTGAGGTTAATCAGGAGTTTGGTTTTGCTGGAAAGGATGATTTCTGTTTTGTTGAGGACTCTGAGATTGTTTCTTATGAGGATATGGTGGATGAGGTTTTTCTGTATAAGTGGAACAGGAAGTATCCTTCTGATGTGAAGTTTCCTAAGGATATGCTTAATGATTTTAAGCTGGAAGATTCTACTGATTTTGAGGGTAATTCTCATGAGAAGATTACTGAAGAGAGATATGTAAGGAAGAAATAAGGAGTATGTTACATGCGTAATATAAGGTTAGAAGTGCTAAGGAGAGTAACCACATTTTTACTGGTGTTCTTTATTGTAGGAAGCGGATTTGGGTTAAGCGGATGCTCTTCTAAGAAGGATAATCAGGCTGGTACTGTGGGTAGTACTGAGGTTCAGAGTACGGCTGTTGCAGATGATATGGCATCTTTAGTATATCAGGGTGAACCGTATGTTGTAATTAATGACAATAATCCTGATTTTACTGAAACAGATATGACAACTGCCTCATTTGAAAGTTATGGTGAGCTTGACGGGCTTGGAAGATGTACCACAGCATATGCTAATATTGGTAAAGACCTTATGCCTGCGGAAAAGCGCGGCTCTATTGGTGAGGTCAAGCCGACAGGCTGGCAGACGGCTAAGTATGATAATGTTGATGGCAAATATCTGTATAATCGGTGTCATCTGATTGGATATCAGCTTACTGGAGAGAATGCCAATGCAAAGAATCTGATTACAGGAACAAGATATCTTAATGTTGATGGTATGCTGCCATTTGAGAATATGGTGGCAGATTACATAAAGGAAACTGGTAATCATGTTCTGTACCGCGTAACACCTGTATTTTTTGGCGATAATCTTGTTGCTAGCGGTGTGCAGATGGAGGCTAAGTCAGTTGAGGATAATGGCGATGGAGTTCTTTTCAATGTGTATTGTTTTAATGCACAGCCGGGAATTGCTATTGATTATGCAACAGGCAGCAGCCATGCCGATGATTCGGTAGCGGAGAGTGGTTCACAGACGGTCTCAGACTCTGCAAATGTACAGACTTATGTGCTTAACACGAATACCAAGAAGTTTCATAAGGAGTCGTGCAGCAGCGCAAAGAGTATGGAGGCTTCCAACAGAAAGACTTATACGGGAAGCAGGCATGAGCTTATTGATATGGGATATGAGGCTTGTGGAGTGTGCAAGCCGTGATAATAAAGAAACAGCCGTGAAGTCTTGCGTATTACATAAGACCATACGGCTGTTTTGATTATATGAGCATATTATTCGATAAATGTTTCAACCAATTTAACAAGCATAGCAACTGTCATATCCATGCCTTCAACAGTAATATGTTCATATGGGCCGTGGTAAGCGTGTCCTCCAGTTCCAAGGTTAGGGCATGGAAGTCCTTTGAAACTTAACTGGCATCCGTCTGTTCCTCCGCGGATGGGAAGGACGAGCGGCTCTATTCCGGCATGCTCACAGGCTGTCTTTGAATTTTCAATAAGATTCATGCAGTCCGCAATGATTTCGGACATATTCTTATATTGGTCTTTAATGGTGAGTGTGACAGTTCCCCCGCCCCATTTCTCATTCAGATTCTTTTCGATTAAGCGGAGAGTATTTTTCTTTGCTTCAAATAAATTCTTATCATGGTCTCTGACTATATATTTAAGAATTGCCTGACTGACATCACCAGACATGCTGACAAGATGGTAGAAGCCCTCATAATCCTCAGTTCCCCGAGGCGTTTCCATGGCTGGAAGTGCGTTGTTGATTTCCATTGCAACAAGGCTTGCATTAATCATTGTGTCTTTGGCAGAGCCGGGATGGACATTAAAGCCTTTAATATGAAAATCTGCTTTACATGCATTGAAGTTTTCATACTGAATCTCGCCTTCTGTGTCGCCGTCAATTGTATATGCGTATTTGGCACCGAACTGTTCTATGTTAAAATGCTCAGCTCCCCTGCCAATTTCTTCATCAGGTGTGAATGCCACGCATATTGTTCCATGAGGTATATTGTTTTTCTGCAAATGTTCTATCATAGTCAGGATTTCAGCAATACCTGCTTTGTCATCAGCGCCAAGAATAGTGCTTCCGTCAGAAGTGATAATTGTGCGTCCTTTAAGAGTATTAAGATGAGGGAAATCATGCACAGACAGAGTTATCCCGGCAGGAAGTGTAAGTGATTCACCATTGAAATTCTCTGTTATAACAGGTGTAATATCATGATTGCAATAATCGGACACAGTATCCATATGTGCAATAAATCCAATAGCAGGTACATTTTCATAACCGTTTGTTGCTGGAAGCTTACCGTATAGGTAACACATATTATCAAGTACAATGTCCGATAAATTCAATCCTTCCATCTCATTTTCAAGAAATTTTGCTAACTCAAACTGGCATGCAGATGAGGGAGTTGTTTCACTGTTTTCGTCACTTGGCGTACGGAAAGTGACATATTTTAATAATCGTTCATAGGCTTTCATGATGATTCTCCATTCTTTGGATTGATATTCATATAATAACACATTTTCTATCTGAATATCCGTAATATATAAAAAAGCAGGAGAAAATCTCCTGCCTGGTAATTAATATTATTCTGCTTCTACAACACTCATGTTTTCTGGGGCTTCAGCATTTTTTCTGACAAATATTGCCCTGAATATAAGTCTTACAAGTGGTCCGCAATAGAACATCTGATAGCAGATTGCCATAGGGAAGTTCATTGCCCATGTTCTAACCCACATGCCAAAGGATGGCTCTTTGAAAAGGAATGTAGCTACGAGACTCATAATCGGACACATAATGCAGCAGATACATATTGATATTGCATATGTGATGAACTGTGGTTTGTCAGTTGGACGCATAACAGTGAAAGCAAGCATTTTAGCTATCTTTCCTACAACGAAGAACTCGAGCACGAATGCAATTGGAACCATGATTGGGAGCTCATGCGTTGCAGCTAAGAAAGTAGTACCATTCACAGTACCTGTGTTAAGGGCAACATTGTATACGACCATGCCATAGACCATAATTGTTGCCATAATAATTGTGAAAATAACATCCTGAAACTTGTTTTTTGGCATAAAAAAATCCTCCTTAATAATAACTTAAGCATAACATGTGTTGTTCGTTATCATCCGGGGGATGTGTCGTTTCCAATATAACCATATTTAATTGTGCCGAAGTATGATATCATAATATTAATAAATGTGTCAAGTACTTGTTTTTTTAAAAATCAGGTCCAGAACTTTATAAATAAATTGTGATTAAAAAGTGAAGAATAAACATTCATTTTAATATCGTTCGTGTCGAAAAAATGTCATTTCGTGTAAATGACATTTTTTTTGATGCCTTTTATTGTATAATACCACTAAGATAGAACGTGCTTTTGTAATGTTTTAGAGTGTTGCATAGATATATTGAGTATAATAAAAGGAGGAAGAGTTTATGAAGTATTTAAACTTTAAAAAGATTATTGCGGTGGTATTGTCAATCGGAATGGTATTTTCAAGCAGTGCCGTTACCGGGTTTGCGGCAGATAACAGTAAAAAGATACCTACGCTTCCTAACAGCTATATTAATAAAGTGGCAGAAGATATTGATAATGAATATTTCTATGATGGAACATATGTTGATGATTGGGGGCATACACGTAAGGGCAGGCAGCTTGGAGCGACATATACAAAGCAGTCAACTGAATTTTTGTTATGGGCACCTGCGGCAATAGATGTAAAAGTTAATATTTATGCAACAGGTGATGATAATGACAGCAATGCACGTGATATAGGAACTTATGTATTAGAGAAAATGCTTGTAAATGGGGAATGGAATGGAATCTGGACTATAACGATTGTTGGTGAGTGTGGTGGATTGTATTATGACTATACGATTACCACAACAGATATTACCCATATTGGCAGCGACAGAACAACAAAATATAAAATTCAGGACCCATATTCGGTTGCGGTAAGCAAAGACGGAAAACGTTCGTATATTACGGATACATCTTCAGTATCTCCTGAGGGTTGGGACAGCGACAGACATGTGTATGTTGATTCAACAAAAGCAAATACTGTTTATAAGATAAGTGTTAAGGATTTCTCATCAGATACCGCATCGGGTATGACTGCGGGCGGAAAGTACAGTGCTTTTACGGAAAAGGGTACAAAACTAAACAGTGCGGGAGAGCTTGTATCGGGTATTGATTATCTGAAGGAACTTGGTGTTACGACAGTACAGATTGCACCGTTTGCTGATTTTGATGGCGACAGTGAGTATGAGATTTTAAATTATAATGTACCTGAGGCAAGCTATGCTTCCAATCCGTCGGATAGCAAGACTGTTATAAAAGAATGTAAAGAGATGATTCAGGCACTTCACAGTGCGGGATTTTCTGTTGTGATGGAGATGCCGTATACGCATGCCTCAGAGGAAAATTCTCTTGAAAAGTCGGTTCCGTGGTTTTATTACAGATTGAATACTAATGGTACAAGGTATACGACAAATACGGGATATGACAATGAGTTTTCTACAGAGCGGAAGATGTATCGTAGTTATATGGTTAATTCCATGAGATACTGGGCAGAGGAATATCATGTTGATGGATTTTCACTGGATTTGATTGACTGTGTCAATGTGAAGTACAAAGGTTCTTCGCATGTATATAAATGGCTGGATGAGATAAAGACATCATTGGCAAAGGAAGATGCCAATCTGGTTATATGGGGAGATAATTATACAAAGGAAGAAAGACAGAATAAAACTTCCTTATATGATGAAATAATCGGCAGCACAGGTGGCACTTATGGCGAAAGAAACGAAAAAGCCGTAAAAATATACAAGCAGAAAGCAGCAATGAAATATGCTAAGCCGGGAACATTGTTTATGGATGGCGGAGAAGAAATGTGTAACAGCGTTGAGGGAACAACTCTTGCAGACAGCAGTTACGTTGAATGGAAGGATTCCGCAGAGTACGCAGATGTAGTCTCATATTATAGAGGACTTATGGAGATACGAAAAGTATTTTCACCGCTTGCGAAAAGCCAGACAATAAAAAATTCTGAAGCTTATGTGCTTACAGGTACAAAAGACGGCGAGTGGAATACTATGGCAGTATTAAATAATGAGTCAGATGTGTCAAAAGAAATTACAATTCCTGTTCAAGGAAGAGCTGCTATAGACTGGGTTGTTATTGCAAATGGCGAAAGTGCAGGAGTTGTATCACTTGGTGGAGTCTCAGGCTCCGTTATAACTGTACCTGCGTATACTACAATGATTCTTGTAGATAAGGAAAGCTTTGATGATGTGGCTGTAACATCAGGCAAAGGAAAAGTAATTGTTAATTATGTGATAAAAGACAGTGAGCAGAAGTTACGTGAATCGATTACACTTCAGGGCACATCGGGAACGAATTATGCGGTACCTGAAAATATTAAGATTCCATCAGGATATACTTTTCTAAGCAGGACAGGCGATGAAAATGGTGTGTATACATCAGAAACACAGACAGTTACATATTATTATAATGCGATTAACCCGGATACAGTGGTAGATGGTATTAAAAATAATGGAGTATATTGTGAGAAGGCACAGTTTAAAGTAACTTCTTCCGATTATACACAGGTAATGGCAGTAAATAAAACGCTTACACCTGATGCGGACGGTATTTATACTGTATCTGCAGCAGATGGCACACAGACAATAACATTGACAGATAATGAAGGATACAGCATTTATCTGTCTATTACGGTAAATGCGAATCATACAATGGATAACAGTGACTGTACGAAAGAATCAATATGTTCTGTCTGCCAGAAAATATTTCCGGCACAGACAAATCATAAGTTCAGTGACACATGGACAAAAGACGATACTTATCATTGGAAAGTGTGCGAGAATGACGGCTGTACGGTAACAACAACAAAGACAAAACATAGTGGTACAGATGATGGTGATTGTACAACACCTGTAATTTGTGAATGTGGTGAGATTGTTACAGCAGCAAAGGCAGAACATACATATGGTGAATGGAAGTCAAATGGTAACGGCACACATACCCACAAATGTACAACAGCAGGCTGTACAATAGAAGAAACAGAAAGCTGTGTAGGCGGAGCGGCAACATGTAAAAAGAGAGCCGTCTGCACGGAGTGTAATGCTGAATATGGTACTTTAAATCCTGTAAACCACAGTGGAGAACAGGTATGGGTACAGACAGAAAAAACTCATCAGAAAAAATATGACTGTTGTGGTGCAGAGGTAACTAATATAGCAGATCATATCTGGGAGAATGGACACTGCACAGTATGCGGATACGATTGTATTCATACAGGCGGAAAAGCAACCTGCACGCAGAAAGCGGTTTGCAATATCTGCCATAGTGAATATGGAGAAATAAATGCAGATAATCATTCGGGTGTGGAAAAATGGATACAGACAGCAACAACACATGAAAAGAAATATGATTGCTGTGGTAAAGTGACGATAGCACAAGAAAATCATAACTGGAAAGACGGTGCTTGTGAAACATGTGGTTATGTATGCGTACACAGCGGCGGAGAAGCAACATGTACAAAAGGTGCGGTTTGCGAAACATGTGGCAAGGAGTATACAGATAAAGATATGGCAAATCACAGTGGAAAGTTAGTATGGGTACAGACAGAAAAAACTCATAAGCAGGCATATGATTGCTGTGATAAGGAAGTATCGACAAGTGAAGCACATGGTTGGAAAAACGGTGTATGCACGGTTTGTGGTTATCAGTGTAAACACGCAGGCGGAAGTGCAACATGTGTGAAGAAAGCGGTGTGTACGATCTGCAGCGAAGAATATGGAAATTACAATATGAGTATGCATGAAGGTTTGCAGTCAGTAGCGGCAAAGGCAGCTACCAGGACAGATGAAGGAAATATTGAATACTGGTATTGTAAAGATTGTGACAGATATTACATCAAGCAGGATGGGCTTGTTGAGATTGAAAAATCACAGACTGTGGTTGCAAAGATTACAGATACAACATCATTGGACGATACGTGTAAAGACGATAATACAGAGACAGTAAAAGAACAGGCGCCTGATACAGGAGATAATAAACATGTATTTGCATGGCTTCTTATGCTTGTAATAGGAGGAGCGGCAGCAGGATTAACGGTTAAAGGTAAAAAGACAGAAAATTAATATTTAAGGAGACCGGAATTTCGCTTACTGTGTGGGTGCGAGGTTCCGGTTTTTATATGTTTTGGTTTTATTCATTTCCTTATATTAATAAATGTGTCAAGTACTTGATTTTTTAAAAATCAGGTGTATACTATAAATAATTTAATACATATGGAACTTCAGGGCAGGGTGCAATTCCCTACCGGTGGTAAAGCCCACGAGCCGAGGCGTAAGCCAGAGCATGATTCGGTGTAATTCCGAAGCCGACAGTAAAGTCTGGATGGAAGAAGTAATTGACGGTTTATCCTGTGTTATGAACATAGCAAGAGACACTGATATGTGGATGATACATGGAGAGCCTTAATTGATTGGATATCAGCTCTGAGATGAATTAATTATCTCAGAGTTTTTTATTGCTTTAAATGCTGGAAAGATGCCAGCGAATTATAAGCCCCTGAAGTAGAGATGCTTTGGGGGCTTTTTCGTATTCTCTGTCTGTGATGGGAAGATTAAGCGGCTGGAGAGATATATATGGGATGAACTGATTTTTTTGTCAAGCAGTTGATATCGGCGATAAGCGGAAAACCTACTAAATTGAAGAAATATGATGAATGAGTGGGTTTCTGAATTCAGAAAGAGCATATGAAATCATTTATTGATGCGAAAAAGACCTACTCAAATGAGCAAAATGCGGCTATGTGTAGGTATCACGACGGGGGAGCAGGTCAGATACAAGTAGTCATGGAAAGAAGGTGTAAATATGCAGCAGGATGAATTATATATGAGACGGGCGATTGAGCTTGCAAAGAGAGGAACAGGCTGGGTTAATCCTAATCCGCTGGTGGGAGCTGTAATTGTAAAGGATGACAGAATTATAGGTGAAGGCTGGCACAGGAAATATGGTGAGCTTCATGCGGAAAGAGATGCACTTTCAAGATGTATGGAGGATACCAGTGGAGCAACCATATATGTGACACTTGAGCCGTGCTGCCATCATGGGAAACAGCCGCCTTGCACTGAAGCACTTGTGCAGGCAGGAATAAGCAGGGTTGTGATAGGTTCGATGGATCCTAATCCCCTGGTAAGTGGAAAAGGTGTTAAATATCTGGAAGAACACGGGATTAAAGTTGAAGGTTGTGTATGCAATGAAGAATGTCTGGCAATGAATTATGTATTCTTTCATTACATAAGGAATAAAGAGCCATATGTTGTGATGAAAACAGCACAGACACTTGATGGGAAAATTGCCACATATAAGGGACTTTCCAAGTGGATTACAGGTGAGCAGGCAAGAGAAAATGTGCATGCAGACCGTCACAGATACGCGGCAATTATGGTTGGTGTCGGTACAGTGCTTGCAGACGACCCGATGCTCGACTGCAGAAGCAAAGAAATAGGTAATCCACACAATCCAGTAAGAATCATATGCGACAGCAGATTGAGAACTCCGCTGGACAGCAGAATTGTAAAAAGTGCAGGGCAGATACCAACAATAATTGCTACATGTAGTACCGACAGCGACAGGAAATCTTTATATGAAAATGCAGGCTGTGAAGTGATAATTACAAAAGAATCGGAGCAGCATGTTGACCTTAAAGAGCTTATGCACGTGCTTGGAGAAAAAGGTATCGACAGCATAATTCTAGAGGGAGGCGGAACACTTAACTTCTCGGCATTGCAGGCTGGAATTGTGAACCGGGTTCAGACTTACATTGCACCTAAGATATTTGGCGGGGCGGATAGTAAAACAGCAGTTGAAGGTCAGGGTGTTGCAAATGTAGATGAAGCATATCAGTTGAGAAACAAGACCGTTCGTCTTCTTGGTGAGGATATTCTGATTGAAGGAGAGTTGTAATGTTTACGGGAATTATTGAAGAAATCGGACATGTAAATAATGTAAAAAAAGGAACGGCGTCAGCAATTCTTACAATACAGGCAGAAAAAGTCCTTGAGGGGATACATATAGGAGACAGCATTGCTGTCAATGGTGTGTGCCTTACAGTGACAGGGATATATGATAATACATTTACTGCTGATGTAATGCACGAGACGTTGAACCGCTCATCACTTGGAAAGCTGGTGAGTGGAAGTGCTGTTAATCTTGAAAGGGCAATGGCGGCTGACGGAAGGTTCGGAGGACATATAGTTTCAGGACATATTGATGGAATAGGAAAAGTTGCAGCGATAACCAGGGACGATAACGCGATATGGTATCAGATTAAGACAGACAGCGGAATATTAAAATATATCGTTGAAAAAGGTTCGGTTGCCATAGATGGAATAAGTCTTACGGTTGCCAAGACGGACAGTCATAGCTTTTCAGTGTCGATAATACCGCATACGGCAAAGGAAACAACATTGTCACTAAAAAGATGCGGCGATGTAGTTAATCTTGAAAATGACATTGTCGGAAAATATATTGAGAGGTTTCTTGCTCTGCGGGAAGAAGAACCCCAGACGGGAATCACAAGAGAATTCCTGCTAAAGAATGGATTTTAAAATATCAAAGGGAAAGGAAGGTAAAAGAAAATGTTTGAGTATAACACAGTAGAAGAGGCAGTTAAGGATTTACAGGAAGGAAAGCTGATACTTGTTTCAGATGATGAAAGCAGAGAGAATGAGGGCGACCTTATATGTGCTGCAGAATTTGCAACTACTGAAAATGTGAACTTTATGGCGACATATGGAAAAGGACTTATATGCATGCCTATGAGTGGAGATTTGTGCAGGAAGTTAGGCCTTACACAGATGGTTGCTGACAATACTGATAACCATGAAACTGCATTTACAGTGTCAATAGACCATGTTAAGACGACAACAGGGATATCGGCAGAGGAGAGAGGCTTTACTGCGAGAGAATGTGTGTCAGATGAAGCTAAGCCTGAGGATTTCAGAAGACCTGGACATATGTTTCCACTACGTTCAAAGCCTAATGGAGTTCTTGAAAGAAACGGACATACAGAGGCAACAGTAGACCTTATGAGAATAGCAGGACTTAAGGAGTGCGGTCTGTGCTGTGAGATAATGAAAGAGGACGGAACAATGATGAGAAAAGAAGACCTCATAGAAATGTCCGGAAAATTCAATCTCAAATTCATAACAATTAAAGCGATTCAGGAATACAGAAAGAGACATGACAACCTGGTTGAGTGTGTGGCAGTTACAAGAATGCCTACAAAATACGGGGAATTTACAGCACACTGTTATGTCAATAAGTTAAATGGCGAGCATCATGTTGCATTGGTAAAGGGCGACATTGGTGATGGCGGCAATCTTTTGTGCAGGGTACATTCAGAGTGCCTGACTGGAGACGCATTTGGCTCAATGAAATGTGACTGCGGTCAGCAGTTAGCGTCAGCAATGACACAGATTAACAATGAAGGCAGGGGTGTGCTTCTTTATATGAGACAGGAGGGCAGAGGAATCGGGCTTGTCAACAAGCTTAAGGCATATGCACTTCAGGATCAGGGAATGGATACACTTGAGGCTAATCTGGCGCTTGGTCTGCCGGGAGACGCGCGCGAGTACTACATAGGAGCACAGATATTGAAAGACTTAGGTGCTAAGAGCTTAAGGCTTCTTACTAACAATCCCGATAAGGTATACCAGCTTGCAGATTTTGGAATCGAAATCAGTGAGAGAGTGCCTATTGAGATAGATGCGACCAGCTTTGACAGGTTCTATCTTAAGACAAAGCAGACAAAGATGGGACACATTTTAAATGTGGTGTAAAAAATGAAATATTTATAAGGAGGAATTGATGATGAGAGTTTTAGAAGGTAAGTTAGTTGACAGTGGAATTAAGGTAGGTATTGTAGCAGCAAGATTTAATGAGTTTATTGTGTCTAAGCTTGTTGCAGGAGCAAAGGACGGACTTGTAAGACATGATGTTTCAGAGGAAAATATTGACCTTGCATGGGTACCGGGCGCATTTGAGATACCATTGATAGCTTCAAAGATGGCAAAAAGCGGCAAGTATGACGCTGTTATATGTCTTGGTGCAGTTATAAGAGGTGCGACAAGCCATTACGATTATGTGTGTAGCGAGGTTTCCAAGGGCATTGCAAATGTATCACTTGCAAGCGACATTCCAGTTATGTTCGGAGTGCTTACTACAGATACAATCGAGCAGGCAATTGAGCGTGCCGGAACAAAGGCAGGCAATAAGGGATTTGAGTGTGCCGAAGGTGCTATTGAGATGGTTAACCTAATTAAAGAGATTGAAGGGTAATATATAATTTTTTGTAATTGTAAAAGGTCAGATTCGTCAGGAACTATTAGTATTGGCGGGGCTGGCCTTTTGTATTATAAAATATGGTAGAAAATGGATATGCGAAGGTGATGATATAAGGTATAATAGATGTGTTTCCCTTAATAATTGTTAAATGGGTATATATTACATATAAATTAATAGAATCGATGGGAGAGATAAGATGAAGTGGGGAATTTTGGCTACAGGTAATATTGCAAAAAAATTTGCATCAACCATAAATCAGATGAGTAAAGAAAATGAACAGTTAGTAGCGGTTGGTTCACGTAACATTGAAAGTGCAAAAGCCTTTGCTAAGGAACATGATATCCTAAGATATTATGAGTCGTATGAAGCCTTGGTTAAAGATCAGGATGTTGAGGCTGTTTATGTAGCAACACCAAATACTTTGCATTATGAGAATTGCAGGTTATGTCTTGAACATGGAAAGCATGTATTGTGCGAAAAGACGTTTACGATAAATGATAAACAGGCACAGGAACTGTACAGACTGGCAAGGGACAGGCATCTTTTTATCATGGAGGGACTCTGGATATGGTTTCTTCCATTGTATGATCGTTTACACAGTATCTTACAGCAAGGAGTAATTGGAGAAATAAAACATATTTCATGTCAGTATGGGTTTGTTGCAACAGGTGCCAGAAAAGAGCGTAAATTTAACCCTGCACTTGGTGGAGGTGCTTTGTTGGACATAGGAATTTACAATCTGGGATTTTTGCGTATTGTTACAGGGAATGAGCCGCAGAATGTAGAAACTCAAAAAGTACATATTAATGAGTATGGAACAGATGATTACAGCTGTCTCAAACTGACATATAATGATGGATGTACGGCAGAATCAGTCCAGACAATTGGGCAGGAATTAAAACGTAATGCCAGAATTGAGGGAACAAAGGGAAGTATATTTTTACCGGATTTCCAACACGCCGAGACCATGATACTTGAGGTGGAAGGAAAAGAACCTGAAACAATAGAGTGTCCGGTTGATATAAATGGCTTTGAATATGAAATCAGGGAAGTAAGCAGATGCGTAAAACGTGGATATTGCAGCAGTGATGTATATACAGCTAAAGACAGTATTGCACTTACAAGACTGATGTATGATATCCGTATGAGCTGGAGTTAAAAAATAGGGGACAGTTATATGTATATAATGGAGTGAAGCAGATATGAAAACAGTTATTATATATGCATCAGTCCGTAATTAACTTTGCAGAAGTAAATCTTCCAGAGAATAAGGATGTTTTTCTTATATGCACTTATGGAGGAAAGCCGGTATTTGATTCAATAAAGGGAATTATAAAAGAAAAGCAGGGAAGAATTGTGGGAGAATTTTGTTGTAAGGGATATGACACATTTGGACCATTCAAACTTATAGGAGGAATATCAAAAGGACATCCGGATAAGAATGATCTGGATAATGCAAAGGTTTTTTTCAAAGGGTTGTGTAAAAATCGTAATTGACAGAGATGGGAGCGGGGTATGCTTCTTGTCAGAAGGGCAAGAAGATGGAACAGAGAGAGTTTAACAAATCGAAGTTTGTTACTCTTTTTGGAGGTGAATTGGTAATGATAAAATTAAAAATGTCTATTGAAGATATAAGTGAGTATCAGACAGGTATTTTACCAAAGAATGCTGTTAAAATAGAAACACCTCAGAGCATTGAAGAGATGATGAAAAAAGCGGCACCTATTGCAGCGGTATTATGTGTTTTAATGTTTGTAACGATGCTGTGTAAAACAGTTATGAACAAGACAGTTGTTATTTCGCATGTATTTATTTTGATTGGTTTTTGCCTGGGGTATATTTGTTTGGTGATACACGAGTGGTTACATGGAATTGTTTATCCGAGGGAAGCGCTAGTTACGATAGGTAAAATAAAGGGTAAGATAACATTTGTTGCATTAGCATCATATCCTCTGAAGCGTAGCAGGTTTATAGTAATGTGTCTGTTACCATTTGTGCTTGGAATAATACCATTATTGATTTTTATTGTTAGTCCGGCAGAATGTAGAGAACTAAATGGACTAATGTTTGGTATGTCATGTATGGGTATGGTTTCGCCATTTCCTGATGTATATAATGTTATTATTGTCTTAAGGAATGCAAATAAAAAAGACGCAATAATGTTTTATAAAAATGATATGTATAAGGTATCGTAAATTATAGTTTGTAGAATTAAGGAAATCGGTATTTAACGGGGAATATTTTAGCTGGATAAAATAGACACAAAAGTGCTTTAGATGAACAGGAAAAACTTGCATTATGGAAAATAGAGCTGCTGTACTTAATAGACTGCCTACCGTTTCGTGGTCATCGATAGCATAAAATGTGCAAATACACATAAAATAGTAATGAATATTGATTAAGTAATCATTAAATGATACAATTTAACTACTAAAAAATGTGTATATACACAAAAATAAGGGGATAAACTTATGGAGATTAAAAGAGATGTATATCTTGAACAGTTAAAGATAAGAAAAGATAATGGGATGATAAAGATTATCACTGGAATCAGGAGATGCGGAAAATCATTTCTACTATTTGTATTGTTTAAAAAATATTTATTGGAGAGTGGTGTGGATAATGACCATATTATTGAGATTGCTTTAGATGGCATTGAAAATGAGGAGTTGAGAGATCCAAAGAAGTGTTACCAGCATATTAAAGATGCAATGAAAGATGACAAGAAGTATTATTTGCTTTTGGATGAAGTACAGTTTATGTCACGATTTGAGGAAGTACTGAACAGCCTGCTTCGTATCAGTAATATTGATATATATGTGACTGGAAGTAACTCTAAATTTTTATCTAGTGATATTGTAACTGAATTTAGAGGAAGAGGAGATGAGATAAGAATATATCCGTTGTCATTTGCAGAGTTCTATGCAGCTTTCGGTGGAGATTATGATGATGCTTGGGAAGAATATATGATATATGGTGGTTTACCACAGGTGGTACAGTTTTCTGTGGAACGCCAAAAGGCTGAATATCTAAAAAACATTTTCACAAATGTTTATATTAAGGATGTTGTAGAACGAAACAAGCTTCAAAATGTTGATGAGATTGGTACTTTAATAGATATTCTTGCTTCTGCGATAGGAGCTCCAACTAATCCAACTAAAATATCAAATACTTTTAAAAGTGAACGTGGTATCAATTACAGCAACAAGACCATATCCAACCATATAGATTATCTTGTGGAGGCGTTTTTAATTTCTAAAGCTGACAGATATGATATTAAAGGCAGAAAATATGTGGGAGCAAATCGGAAATATTATTTTTCAGATGTGGGACTTAGAAATGCCAGATTGAATTTAAGACAGCAGGAACCTACTCATATTATGGAAAATATTGTTTATAATGAGCTGCTTATCAGGGGCTATAATGTGGATGTTGGTATTGTAGAGGTATATGCAAGAAATAATGAAGGAAAAACGACTCGAAAGCAGTTTGAAGTTGATTTTGTAGTCAATCAGGGTAGTCAGAGATATTATATTCAGGTGGCTTATGATATGACTTCTGAGGAAAAGCAGACGCAGGAACTTAATTCATTTAGAAATATTCCAGATTCATTTAAAAAGATTGTGATAGTAAATGGAACAAAAAAGCCTTGGAGAAATGAGGAAGGCTTTGTAATCATGGGAATGAAGTATTTTCTGCTTAATGCGGATAGTTTGGAGTTTTAGTATGAGAAATTGAGGTTATAAAGCAAAAAACAGCCATAGCCTGAAACTATGGCTAACCACAATTAAAATGTATTATAAATATCAAATCATATCTGATACAATTATCCTCACGATTGATTTATAACAGGAGGATACACATGAGTACATTAAATACACCATTCAGATATGATTATGTGGGAAGCTTTTTAAGACCGGAAAGATTAAAGAAGGCAAGAGCCGACTATGAAAGTGGAAAGATTAAGCAGGAAGAGCTTACAGCAGTTGAAGATGACTGCATAAGAGAGCTTGTAGCAAAGGTTAAGAAACTTGGTTATCATGTTATTACAGATGGCGAGTTCAGAAGATCTACATGGCATCTTGATTTTATGTGGGGTTTCAACGGAGTTGAGCATAGAAAGACAGTTGACGGCAACACAACATTTGACGCAGAAGCAGCAATGATTGATGACACATATATGGTTGGAAAAATATCAGTAAAGAACCATCCATTTGTTGAACATTTTAAATTCGTTAAGGCATTAGAGGACGAGAACACTGTTGCAAAACAGACAATTCCTTCACCGGGACAGTTCTATGCGTACTTTACAGGTGCAGAGCTTCTTCCAGATACACTTGCAATATATGGAACAGAGGAAGCATTTGCAGATGATGTAATTAAGGCTTACAACGAATTTGTTGCAGAGATATATGCGGCAGGATGCAGAAATCTTCAGTTTGACGACTGCGTATGGGGCGGAATGGTTAATCCAAAACTTGCTGTTGCACTTACAGGAAGAAGCGGCGAGGCGCTTGAAGATTATAAGAAACTAATGCTTAAGTTAAACAACGAGGTTGCTGCGGCTGCACCAGAAGACCTGCTTATCAATACACATGTGTGCAGAGGCAATTATCATTCAACATTCTTCAGCTCAGGTGCATATGACAGTGTTGCAGACCTGCTTTTCGGTGAAGAAAATGTTAATGCATATTATCTGGAATATGATGATGAGCGTTCAGGCGGATTTGCACCGTTAGCAAAGGTATCTGGGGATAAGAAGGTTGTTCTCGGACTTGTTACAACCAAGACGCCAGCACTTGAGAATAAGGAACTTGTTATAAACAGAATTCATGAGGCGGCAAAATATGTTCCACTCGACAGACTGTATCTGAGCCCACAGTGTGGATTTGCTTCATGCGAGATAGGAAATAAGCTTACTGAGGAAGAGCAGTGGGCTAAGTTAAAGCTTGTCAAGGAAATTGCTGAAGAAGTATGGGGATAAGTCTTAGAAAATGAATATATGATTATTTAGAAGGATTGGAGATTGTGAGAGGTCTCCAATCCTTTTTTGATTTTTATCAGTTATAACTGATAAAACTGTCAAACTTTTTTCCGCATGATTTCGTATATAAATATAGAAAAGCAAGTGCGATTAAAAAAAGGGAGGGGTTTTATGAGAAAGAAATGGTTTGTTGGCATATTTGTAGCATTGATAAGTATGACATGTATATCAGGTTGTGGAGTTTCTTATAAAGATTATACGGATATACAGCAGACGGAGACTGAAACTGAGCAGACTGGTGGAATTGAGACGAATCGTGAATATATTATGGAAGAGGATGTTATGAAGTTGCCATCAGACGCAGTAATTATAGATGATTATTCTAAAGAGGGAACAATTCTGACAAGTCCACATTTAAACTATAATATTAGTATAAAGGTAAATAAGGCTATACTGGCTGATAATATGGATGTGTATAAAGAAATTGGTGGTACGGACAGTAATTTTATAGAATGGATAAAAAAGGTTAATTCAAGAGAAACAGGATTTACTAACACATACAATGAAGCAGACGGGACATTTGACAGCAGATATGATGGTGTTGGTACTAAGATTTTTATGATATCGGCAGAACTTGTTAATAACTCAGATTCAGAAGCTGCAATTAATATTGCTGGAATAAAGCCATATAGTCTGGACAGGGAGAATGGGGAGATTACCAGATTGAGTATATGTGAATCAATATTTTACGATTATGCAGAATCAACAGGTGCAGATTATGAAAATATGACACTTAAGGCTGGGGAACACCGCAATATCGTTTTATGCATGGTTGAGCCAGACAAGATAGTAAAAAAATATTATAGAAATGAGAATGGCAGAAATGTTGCGACAGACACTGAGGATATTAATTATGACAATATTTATCTGAGGTTAAGTCTTTTAGGGGTTCAGCAGGTCGCTAACGGGGAAAACTTTATAAAGTTTAATATTGAGTAAGAAGGTGATGTATATGGGGCGAATGATAAGAATAGAGCTTTATAGAGCTTTTCATGGGAAAGAACTTAAAGCTGCAATGTTATTAGGAGGGTTGCTGGGACTGGCACATTTTGTATTAGAAGTTATACCATCAGTCAGTCATATATTTGACGGATATCATCCGGATATTGCGTCTTCTGTTGTTGGAAATGTTACGGAAAGCTGGATGGGAGGAATGATTAATCCAGAGATTAATATATACCAGATGGTGGTATTTTTATTAATAACTATTCCGTATGCAGCATCATTTTACACAGACAGGAAGTCCGGAATACTTAAGAATATAGCCGTAAGAGGTGAAAAAAGAGAATATCTGGCAGCCAAATCTGTAGCGGTGTTTATGACTGCCGGGGTTTCAGCAGTATTTCCGTTGTTACTTAATTTTATGCTTACAATGACAATGTTTCCGGTAATTAATTATGACTGGTACCAGCTGCCGAATTATAAGGCATTGTTTATGAATCTTGCTGTTAAAAATGTGATTGCATATTGCATTGTATATATGGCACTGATATTTGTATTTGCAGGACTTATAGCGGGACTGGCATTATCACTGTCATTATATGCTAATAACAGATTTGTTGTATTATCGCTGCCTTTTCTTATATGTATAGTATCGGGAAGGCTGGTTGCATATTCGGGTAATCCGGTTATAAGGGGGCTTGCAATACAGAAGGTGTTTTATGTTCCACAGAGTTCGCCAACAACATTAGTTTCTTTATGCATATTGTTTGTTGTGCTTGTTTTATGCGGATATGTGCATTTTATGGTAAGGGGCGTGAAAATGGATGTTTTATAATGACAGATTATCGAGAAAGCAAAGAAAGCAGAAGATAGCATTGATAGTATGTGTAGTAGTGGTTCTGGCAGTATGGATTGTGCTTACAATCAGAATTAATACGATTTTTCCATCCAAAAAGATTGAAAAGTGCGGATATGGGGAATGGATTAATTATACACCTGACATAGCGGATATTATTACAGCAGATGTGAGTATCTCACCGGTATCATGCAAAATGTATGACAGGGCAGGTATTTTAAAAGATTACACAAAAGAACAGCTTGGAATATTTTCAGAAGGAAAAGACGATGTAGATTATCTTGTATTTACTGTTGATATAAAAAATAACGGACAGGAGACTGTAAACATAAACCGTCTGGCATCATTATTTATCTATTGTACAGAATTTAATGGTGACAGCAACTCTCTGGAAAGGATGAAATCTGATATTAAGATAGTGGCATCAGGTGAAACACAGAGAGTACAATTTGTAACCAATATAAAGTATAAGGATGCATGGATGGTTAATAGCAGACAGAGATATGCAGAGTCTGATGTTTACATAGTTATGTCACAGTATCCATTAGAGAGAAGAATGGTATTTTCTATTGAATAATTAATAAAGGGGGATTTTATGAAGTGGAGAATCTGGAAAAGACCACCGGAGTGGAAAAAGATATCATTGTATGCTGTTGTTATTTTAGTTTCATTATTTGTGTGTGAATTCGCATTTGCAGCAAGAAAGGCAAATGGCGTCACATGCGTGAAAGATTTTATTATTACATATAATTACAGGGTTGTTCCTTATATAGCAATTCCTGTTATTATGGTTCTTTTAATATCGTATTTTAGAAGAATGTATGATGATAACAGAATGGTGCGGTATGTTAATATAAGATATTTTTACATTTCTGTGATTGGTGGGGGAATTGGCAGGATTGTATTATATGTAGTTATTATGGCTGTCTGGGTGTTTATAGGCGGTGTTGTATCGACACATGGAATTATTGACAACTGGCAGTCAAAAAATGCGATGGCAAAGAGAGTTTATGGAGCATATCTTACAGACACAAAGTTTATCACAGTGTTTTTAGGAATTTCCATAACATTAATTTTAATGATGATTATAAACATGGAAATGCTGATGATAATACACAGATATATACATAGCTGGATTGCCGGATATTTTATATGCATAGTATTTAATCTGTATATGCTGGTTGAGCAGGAAAATGCCAGAGTGCTGAAAACATTTATAACATACAGGGTATACCTGAATGGATGGAGATACAGCAGTCTTGCATATATGGCTGTAATAGTAGCTGTACTGTTTATGGTTATATCGTTGATGGGAAAATGTGACAGTTTAAGGAGAAGCCGATGATGTTTTGGAATATTTTAAAAAATGATATAGCGCGTGGGATATTTAAAAGAAAATATTTATACATAATATCGACTGTTGTAATAGCTGCACTGGTAATTATTGCTGATATGAGTCTGGGAAGAAAAACCAGTTCACATGGATATACAGGTCAGGTATCAGTGGGGGATTTGTTTCAGGTGTTTTACAGGGGCAGCAGAATAATTAAACCAGACAATATGGCAGAATTTTATATATCAGAACAGTATCTGTTTATGGTTCTTGGCATTGCATTTATTGTAGGAAACTATTGCGTCAGGGATTTTGGCAGTGTGGGTATGCAGATAATAATCAGATGTGGAAGCATTGGCAAATGGTTTGCAGGTAAAGTTATGTGGTGTTTTGCAAGTGCTTTATATATGACAGCGTTGACGGATATATTAATTGTAATTATAAGTGTAATTCATGGATATGAACCGGGACTGGATGTGCATATGGAAGTGCTTCGTATGTATGGATATCCAGAGAATGTAACAAATGTGGCAGCAGGTAAAATAGTGGTTATGAGTCTGGTTCTTCCGTTGCTTTCATTATTTGCCATAGCACTGGTGCAGATGTTTTTATCAATGATATGTTCGTCTGTAATAGCACTTTTACTTATATCAACAGGAATGATAATAACGATATTTTCAGGAAATGTATTACTGGTATTCAATGGTCTTATGTGTATGAGAAATAATATATATACTGCTGGAGGAACAGACAGTATTCATATGATGATTGCTGATGTTGTAATAATACTTATATCCATAATAGCAGTATATATATATGTCAGCAGGATGGATATATTAAATGCAAAGGAGATATAGTGTATGAGGGTTGTATTAAGAAATGTGTGTAAAGATATAAAAGGAGCAAGAGTTCTTGATAATGTTAATCTTGAACTTGAAAGTGGCATGGTATATGGTTTTAAGGGAAAGAACGGTTCTGGAAAAACCATGCTTATGCGTGCTATAAGTGGGCTTATAAAAGTGAAGGGTGAAATTGAGATTGATGGGAAAATACTGGGAAAAGATTTTACATTTCCACCAAGCATAGGAATTCTTATAGAGAATCCTTCGTTTGTGGCGGAATATACGGGATTGAAGAACCTTGAGATGCTGGCATGTATTAAGAATAAGATTGAAATTGAAGATATAAGACATGCAATGGAGCAGGTGGGACTGGATCCTGGCGATAAGAGAACCTATAAAAAATATTCACTTGGAATGAAGCAGAAGCTTGGAATAGCAGCGGCATTTATGGAAAAACCTGATATCATAATTCTTGATGAGCCTATAAATGCGCTCGATGAAGCGGGTGCAAAACAGGTTCACAAGATACTTGAGGAGCAGAAAAAGAGAGGAGCACTTATTATAATTGCCTGCCATGACAAGGAAGAACTTGAAATGCTGTCAGATGAGATAATTGAGATTTATGAGGGCAGGATTGTTGCCGGGGAAAAAGAGTGATTATGAAATGGACTTAAAAACTAAGGCAGTTAATTCTTATATAAGGGATTAACTGCCTTTAAGTTTTTTATATGAATAATAAAATTATCTCTGAACTTCATTACCAGCATCAGAGAATGCCAGCTTCATAACTTCATCTACTGTAACTAAGTTGTAATCTCCGCTTACTGTATGCTTTAAGCAGCTTGCAGCATTAGAGAATTCAACGGCTTTCTGAGGATCAAAGTTGTTAATAAGGCTGTAGATAAGACCAGCGCAGTAAGCATCTCCGGCACCGATGTAGTCAAGAATGTGCATAAAGAATTCTTTGCTGTAGTAAGCCTTGCCTTCTGTGTAAATCATTGACTGGAGCTTAAATGTTGTGATGGATGTTTCTGTTCTCCATACAGATGCAACCATCTTGAATGGGAATTTCTTCATAAGTTCCCTGGCAATGTAAGCATTTTTCTCCTCGCCATTAGCGTCGGCAGGATTCATAGAGAAGATACCAATAGCGTCATCTTCGTTAGCGATACATACATCAACATACTGGCAGATACGAGACATTGCCTCACAAGCCTTTTCACTTGACCAGAGCTTGCTTCTGTAGTTTAAGTCACAGCTTACAGTCATGCCTTTTTCCTTAGCCTTCTGGCAGGCTGTGATACAGATGTTAGTCATCTCATCAGAGATTGCAGGTGTGATTCCTGAAAAATGGAACCATGTTGCACCGTCAAATATTTCGTCCCAGTCAAAGTCATCAGCAGTAGCGAGAGCAAATGCAGAACCTGCTCTGTTATAGATAACGTTAGTTGGACGCTGGCTTGTCTTCTTCTCAAGGAAGTAGATACCAATCTGGTCGCCGCCACGCACGATGTGGTCTACGCCTACGCCGTACTGACGGAGTGAGTTGATTGCAGCCTGTCCGATTATATGTTTTGGAAGCTTTGTTACATAATTAGCATCAATATCAAAGTTAGCAAGGGACACAGCAGTATTGGCTTCTCCACCTCCATAAACAGCCTCAAATGCATTGCACTGAGTAAATCTTGCGTTGTTCTCAGGAGAGAGACGAAGCATAATTTCACCAAATGTAACAATCTTATCTTTCATTTTTCTTAATCCTTTCTCAATATCAGATTTCCTAAAATAAATATACAAGAATGTATTTTAGCACATTATGGCGAAAAATGGGAGTAAAATGTTCTTGATTTGATACATATTTTTTACTATAGTTACATGTGAAGTAAATATGTGCGTGAAGATTTATAATCTTTTGTACACATTTGAAAGGATTGAATAATGTTAAGAAATGTTTCATTAGAAGATATATCGGATGGCAGACTGTATACTGAGAATGACCTTGTGCGCGTTGATACTAACTCGTGTAAGGGTTGTCAGACTGTATGCTGCCAGAATATGGGAAGTACGATTGTGCTTGATCCATATGACTGTTATAAGCTCACAACCGGGTTGGGCAAAACATTTGAACAGCTTACGATGAATGAGCTTGAGTTAAATGTGGTGGATGGTCTTATTATGCCTAATCTTAAAATGCAGAAATCAGACGGAAGATGTGCTTTTCTTCGTGAAGATAATCTGTGCAATATACATACGATAAGACCGGGAATATGCAGAATGTTCCCGCTTGGAAGATACTGGGAGGATGAGACGCATTTTAAATATATTGTGCAGAAGGGCGAGTGTAATAAGGATAATCTTTCGAAGATTAAACTGAAAAAATGGCTTGGCATTGAGGGACTTGCGGAGTATGATTCTTATATTGTCAGATGGCATGAGTATGTGAAGCTGCTTCAGGCGGCGTTGCCTGGACTTTCAGAGAATAATGTGAAGATTCTTAATACATTTAACCTAAGAGTGTTCTACATGACGACATATGCCGGATGCGCTGATGATAAGGCATTTTATGCAGAATTTGACAGAAGACTTGCGATGGCTAAGGAAAAGCTGGGACTGATGTAGGAATGGTTCGCAGGTGACAGAAAGGAAGATTGATTTTATGAAGACAGATTTATTTCATATAGGAAAGTTCGTGATTCATGGATACGGACTTATGATTGGTATAGGTTTTGTGTTGGCACTGCTTGTTGGCGAGTACAGGGCTAAGAAGATGGGGATGAAAGAGGAGGCTCTTATTGATATTGCGATAATTGCGGGGGTATCGGGATTTCTCGGAGCAAAGCTGTTGTATATAATAGTGAGTTTTAAGGATTTTATAAAAGATCCTATGGGCGTGCTTGGCTCATCGGGATTCGTTGTATATGGCGGACTTATTGCAGGTGTACTGTGCAACCTTATATATGTAAAGATTAAGAAGTTATCATTCCTTGAATATTTTGACCTGGTAATGCCAGAGATAGCGCTGGCACAGGGCTTTGGACGAATCGGCTGTTTCCTTGCAGGGTGCTGTTACGGAAGACAGACAGATGCAGCCTGGGGAGTTGTTTTCCCGGCTGGTTCACTTGCACCATCAGGAGTTAAACTGATTCCTACACAGCTTATATCATCGGGTGCAGATTTCCTTAATATGGCGTTTCTTATGATAATAGCAGCTAAGTTTTCTTATACTGCTGTTATGAAGCGCAAGGCTGACGGTAAGGAAACTGCCGGAAAGCATATGGCAGCAGGTAATATCGGATTCTTATATTGCATAACCTATGGACTTGGAAGATTTGCAATTGAGTTCTTGAGAAACGATTATAGAGGTGAGGTCGGAATATTCTCTACATCGCAGTTTATCTCTCTTTTCATTGTATTACTTGGAGTTGCTGCAATGGCTGTTAATCATAAGTTGAAAAATGCGGACAGATAGAAATACTAATATGGACTAATCAGCGTTGTATTATAAATTACACTGGCTGGTTAGTCTTTTTTATTGCCTTTTAATCCATAATGTATTAATAAAAATACAAGAATTATTAAAATGTAACAAATAATGCTGGACAATTTGTTAAAAAATTGTTAATATGTAAACATAATAAAGCGAACGACAATTTAATACATGGAAATCAGTACATTTTAGTTAATATAATAAATATTTGTATATCTGGGGAATGTTTATTATTAGAATCTGAGATGGTAGAATATGTGAAATGGGGTGATAAGTGATGAAAATATATAAAGCAAAAGATTATGCTGATATGAGCAGAAAGGCAGCTAATATTATATCAGCACAGATTATTATGAAGCCGGAATGTGTACTTGGACTTGCGACCGGTTCAACGCCGGTTGGGTTATATAAGCAGTTAGTAGAATGGTATAAAAAAGGTGACTTGGATTTTTCAGCAGTTAAGACTGTTAATCTTGATGAGTATAAGGGACTCAGTCAGGACAATGATCAGAGTTATTATTATTTTATGCATAAGAATTTATTTGATAATGTGAATATATCAGATGATAATACTCATATTCCTAATGGAATGGAACAGGATTCGGAAAAAGAATGTAACAGATATTCTGAATTGATTAAGTCTCTTGGAGGTATTGATTTACAACTTCTTGGAATAGGTCATAATGGACACATAGGATTTAATGAACCATCAGATTCATTTGAAAAACAGGTTCATTGTGTTGATTTAACAGAATCTACAATAGAAGCTAATAAGAGGTTTTTTGAATCAGCAGAAGATGTTCCAAGACAGGCATACACAATGGGAATCAAGACAATAATGCAGGCAAAGAAGATTCTGGTTGTTGCAAGTGGGGAAGATAAAGCACAGATTGTGAAAGAAGCTTTTTTTGGACATATTACACCATATGTTCCTGCATCAGTTCTGCAGCTTCATAATGATGTAACACTGGTAGCGGATGAAGCAGCTCTTAGTAAGATTTATTAAAGCATATTAACTTGGTGGATAGAAGGTTGTGAAGATATGATTATAAAGAATGCTGATGTTTATACACAGGATAATGTATTTGTTAAGGGGGATGTCGTTGTAGATAACGGTACATTCACCAAAGTGCTGGAAGCCCCTGATTATGTTGGCAATGAAGTTGTAGATGCTACAGGACTTAAGATGATTCCCGGACTTGTTGATATTCACTTTCATGGATGCAAGGGTGCAGATATGTGTGATGGAACTAAAGAGGCACTTGATATAATTTCCAGGTATGAGGCTTCTGTCGGGGTGACGAGTATATGTCCGGCAACCATGACGATAGCTAAGGAAGAACTCGTTGAAGTTATGAAGAATGCCGGAGAGTATTCATATAATGGTGGAGCCCATCTGGTAGGAATTAATATGGAGGGACCTTTTATAAGTCCACAAAAAAAGGGTGCACAGGCAGCAGAGAATATTATGCATTGCAATTATGAGTATTTCTGTGAACTTCAGAACGCTGCACATGATTTAATTAAGATTGTTGATATTGCACCAGAAGAGCCGGGGGCAATGGATTTCATAGATAAAGTAAAAGATAATGTTGTGGTTTCGATTGCACATACTGCAGCGGATTATGATACTGCGATGGAGGCAATTCAACATGGTGTAACTCATGCAACACATTTATACAATGCAATGCCCCCTATGAATCATAGAAAGCCTGGTGTTATAGGTGCAATAAGAGATTCATATCAATGTCATGCAGAACTGATATGTGATGGAGTTCATATTCATCCATCAGTAATACGGGCAACATTTGCTATGTTGGGTGCGGGACGCATAATACTAATCAGTGACAGCATGAGAGCAACAGGATTAGAGGATGGCGAATATACTCTTGGAGGACAGCCTGTAGTGGTAAAAGGTAATCTGGCAACCTTACATGATGGAACAATTGCCGGCTCAGCAACTAATTTAATGGATTGTCTTCGATATGTCGTTAAAAAAGCAGGGATTTCATTAGAAACAGCTGTTATGTGTGCAACAGAGAATCCGGCAAAGGAAATTGGTATATATGATAAAGTCGGAAGTATTTCTGTAGGAAAACAAGCAGATTTCGTGCTTATTGATGAAGAATTGAATATTAAGAGAGTATATATTGATGGAAAGGAGATAATATGCTAGGTTTTTTCAAAGGAAAGTCAAAGGATAATATTATTTATTCTCCATGTAAAGGAAAAGTGGTGCCAATTACTGAAGTTTCAGATCCAACATTTTCAGAAAAGGTTCTTGGAGATGGATTTGCAGTAATTCCTTCTGAAGGAAAGATATATGCTCCGGCAGATGGTGAGATATCAATGGTGTTTGATACTCTTCATGCTGTGACAATGACAACCAGTCAGGGAACGGAATTATTGATACATATTGGGCTGGATACGGTAACGCTCAAGGGAGAACCATTTATTTCACATGTTTCAGGTGGTCAGCAAGTAAAAAAGGGTGATTTACTTTTAGAGGCTGATCTTGAAAAAATAAAGTCGGCAGGATTGGATACGATTACACCAGTCCTTATATGCAATACCGACGATTATAATAAAATTAATCTAATAAAGGAGGGTGAGGTATCTATTGATGATGAAGTCCTGAAAATATCATAATTACTCAGGATTTCACAATGTGCGTGATTGGGATTACCCCGATTAATAATGATGTAAAGGAGGAGAAAAGTATGAAATTTCTTCAAAAACTGGGAAAAGCGTTAATGCTTCCTGTGGCAGTACTGCCTATATGTGGTATCCTTATGGGTATCGGTTATATGCTGTGTCCAGAAACTATGCAGGGTGGAGATATTAAGGGCGCAGCTGATATGATTGGTCTGTTTCTTGTAAAAGCTGGTGGAGCTTTAATTGATAACATGGCAATCCTTTTTGTAATTGGTGTCGGTGTAGGTATGTCAGATAAAAATGATGGTACCGGAGGAATTGCGGCACTTGCTTCGTGGCTTATGATGACAACACTTCTTTCTACAAAGTTTGTTACAGTAATTATACCTTCTATAGCAGACAGTGCAACTAAAACTCTTGCATTTAACAAGATTGAGAATCCATTTATTGGTATTCTTGCTGGTATAATCGGTGCTATGTGTTATAACAAGTTTAAAGATACAAAATTACCAAACTGGTTATCTTTCTTTAGTGGAAAACGATGCGTAGCAATTGTTTCAGGAGTAGTATCAATTCTTGTATCTGTTGTTTTATTATTTGTATGGCCATTACTGTTCGGCGCATTAGTAAGCGTTGGTAAGGCAATTGTAAAGCTTGATATTGTTGGTGCAGGTATCTATGCATTCTTGAACAGATTGTTAATTCCTACCGGATTACATCATGCGTTGAACAACGTATTCTGGTTTGACACTATCGGACTTGGAGATTTACAGCACTTCTGGGCAGGACAAACATCAAGTGATGTTTCATGGAGTCTTGGAATGTATATGTCAGGCTTCTTCCCATGTATGATGTTTGGTATTCCAGGTGCAGCTTTAGCTATGATTAAATGTGCAAAGCCAGCTAAGAAAAAAGTAGCTATAGGACTTGTTGCTTCTGCAGCATTATGTGCATTTATCTGTGGTGTTACAGAACCATTTGAATTTGGTTTCATGTTCCTTGCTCCTGGACTCTATGTTATCTATGCACTTCTTTATGGTATATTTACAATGATTACGGTTGCATTAGGCTTCAGAGCAGGATTTAGTTTCTCAGCAGGTGCTACTGACCTGTTATTCTCATCATCTCTTCCGGCAGCACAGAAGACATGGTTGATAATTCCTCTTGGTATAGCAGCATTCTTCGTATTCTATTTCGTATTCTTATTTGCCATTAAGAAATGGGATTTAAAGACTCCTGGTAGAGAAGATGATGATATAGAGGCAGAAAAGAAAGTTGAACTTGCAAGTGACGATTATACAACAATTGCAAAGACAATTCTTGAAGGCTGTGGCGGAAAAGAGAATATTGCAAGCATAGATAATTGTATTACAAGACTGAGACTTGAAGTAAAGGATATTACACTTGTTAATGATAAGGTTATTAAATCAGCTGGTGTTGCTGGTGTTATGAAACCTGGAAAGACATCTGTACAGGTTATTATAGGAACTAAGGTACAGTTTGTTGCAGATGCATTTTCTAAGCTTTGTGAATAATTAAAATGTAAAAATAAAGTAATAAAAAAATCCCCGGTAAGACTGCCAGAACTGCAGCTTATCGGGGATTTTTTCATGTATTACTTTACCATGCTTAAAAATTCTTCATCAGATATCTTAGAATTCATTACAGCATTCTTAATTGCAGCGGACATAACGCGGGCAGCAAGTGTTCCTGCGAAGTTGATATCAACATGTACTGCTTCACTGTCGCCTCGTTTTGCAGTGCTTGCAGCATATATTGTATCTCCGTCTGCCATTGTGCCGACTGGGTTAATGCAGCGTGCATACGCATTTCTTGCCATAGATGCAATTTTGTTAAGTTCAGCCTTGTTAAATGCAGCGTTAGTTATAACCGCACCGATTGTTGTGTTGCCTGTGAACATATCGCGAGGTGCCATGAACTGATAGAGTGCTTCTTCACAGCTTATATACTCTGTTCTGTCAGCGTTCTTAAGTCCGGCAAGCTTCTTACCGGTTTCATAATCTGATATATCGCCGAGTGCATTTACAACAACAATTGCTGTCATTATAAATGTGCCGGCTTTCACTGAATATATTCCAAGTCCTGACTTTTCAGCCTGCTTCATTCCCATAATCTTTCCGACAGTTGCACCTGTTCCGGCACCGATACAGCCCTGAACTGGTTCGCTACCATCCGAATTAGCAGCTGTCGAAGCATCAGCATCTACAGCACCAGCACCTACAACACCAGCTTTCATAAGTGCCTGAATGCATGCCTCATATCCCATAGCACTGTCCGGGCGTATTTTAGAGCTTCCATATCCAAGATCAAATATGCATGACTGACATACAAGCGGAACAAGTGAAACGCCTGTGTTATATCCTATACCATGTTCTTCAAGACATGTCATAACTCCGTCAGATGCGGCAAGACCGTATGCTGAACCGCCTGACAGCACGATGGCATTAATCGGATTGTCAGCAGTCATAGGCATAGTAAGAGGTGTTTCTCTTGATGCTGGACCGCCGCCGCTAATGTCACAGCCTGCCGTCGCGCCGTCTGGAAAATATATAACAGTTACACCTGTGCCAGCTTCCTTATTGGAAGCATGACCTAATCTAAAATCATTAATATCATTAACTGAAATCTCTGTAAACAAAACTAATCCTCCGTTGATTAATGTCCGATTTATTCAATCAAAGTGACAGGTTAATTCTGGTTAAGCTTAAGTGCAGCATATAATGCGCGGGAAACCACACTGGCAACAATAAAGCAGATTCCTGCCTCAATAAGTCCCTGAACACCAACAAATAATACTACGAATATAAGTGGGTTCTTAGCTCCGAGTGCAGTAACGAAGGCCTGTACATAATCTGTATTATAGAAGAAGAGAACAAGTGAACTCATGAATAATAAAGTATTAAGTAAAGGACAGCAAAGACTTGCTATATAATAAGAAAATTTCTTAACTCCCTTAATACTATGAAGTCCCTTGAATATAAGTCCTGTAAGGAAGCCTTCAAGAGTTCTTGTTACTACAGTTGTTACAAATGTACCAAATGGATTAATTCCGAGAAGAACAGTTCCCATTGCGCCTCCAACGAAGCACTGATAAAAGCTTGTAAGTCCGAATGCCAGACCACAGATTAAACCGCCGACAGGTCCTAAGATGATAGCACCTACAGCTACAGGAACAGTTAAAAGGGTGATAGAAAGTCCAGGGGTACGGATGTAGCCTAATGGGGTCAGTGACATAACGAGTATGACCGCAACCATAAGTGCCAGCTCCACCATGTACTTAGTGTTGAACTTCGTTGCAGAAGTTCGAGTTGCATTAATAGTATTCATATTGTCTCCTTTGCGGAAAGGTATGCAGCCCTTCCGGCTTGTTAAGATACATCTCCGAAAAACGGATGACGTTCGCGCGTATAATAACATATATATTGTTATTATTCAAACATTCTTTATAAATTATTTATAAAAATACATTTGACATTAATTTACTATGATGAAAATCAGTGATATTATAAAAAACGCTTATTTATTATTGAAAGCAGATTTTTGAAAATATTTATCAATAAAGATGGGAGAATGTTTATGAGCAGAATTATTAAAAATGTGCTGCCATACTGGAAATCGATAGTGCTGGTATTTGCGCTGCTTATTGTTCAGGCAGTGTGTGACTTGTCGCTTCCTGCGTATACTTCAGATATCATTGATACAGGTATACAGAATGGAGGCATAGAGCATACTGTGCCAGAAAAGATTACCAAGGAAGAATTTGACACTGCGAAGCTTTTTATGACAGAGGAAGAAGCACAGCTGTGGGAACAGTCGTATTCTTATAATGAAGATGATAATGTCTATGAATTAAGTGTCAAAGGTTCTAAGAATAAGACTGATTTAGATGACACGCTTTTTACCGCACTTATAATTAATAATCAGATGTCTTCAGTGACTGAAAGTGCATTCAAAAGCCGTATGGCAGAGCAGATGCATGTAAGTGAAGAACAGCTTGCAAATGTTTCGGTAGAAGATATTGGAAAATCTATGGGTGTGGAACTCATTACATTTACACAGATGATGGAAGATTCGGATGGTAATGAGGTTGAAACTATATGTGTGGATATGAGACAGATAGTGAAGGCAATGTATAGTGCAGGGGCTATGAGTAAAGACGATATCCTTTCTATGCGAAGCGAATTCCAGAAGACTATTGATACCATGGGAAAGACTCTTGTTTCGTCTATGGGCGTTGCTTATGCAAAGAGCATGGATGCCAAGGCAGGAATGGACATGGATTCTATCCAGACTAAGTATCTGTGGGCCGCTGGTCTTAAGATGGTTGCCATGGCACTTCTTATGGCGGTTACTTCTGTATGTATAGGTTTCCTTGCATCAAGAGTTGGTGCAGGTGTTGCAAGAGATATGAGAGGAAAACTGTATTCTAATGTCATGGGATTCTCTAATGCTGAGATGGACAAATTCTCTACAGCATCACTTATCACAAGAACAACTAATGATGTACAGCAGGTTCAGATGGTTACGGTTATTATGCTGAGAATGATTCTGTATGCACCAATTCTTGGCGTCGGAGGAATTATAAAGGTTGTTGGAACAGGAGCCGGCATGGGCTGGGTTATAGTTATGGCTGTTGCTGTTATCATTGCATTTGTAATGCTTCTTATGGTAATTGCGATGCCTAAGTTCAAGCTTATGCAGAAGCTGGTTGATAATGTCAATCTTGTATCCAGAGAGATTCTTACTGGTCTTTCTGTAATAAGAGCCTTTGGAAGAGAGAAGAAGGAAGAGGAAAGATTTGACGAAGCTAATAAGAAGCTTACTAAGACAATGCTCTTTACTAACAGAACAATGACATTCATGATGCCAAGCATGATGTTTATCATGAATGGTTTGTCAGTTCTTATCGTGTGGGTTGCCGCACACAGAATTGATGCCGGAGTTATGCAGGTAGGTTCTATGACTGCATTTATAACATATTCGATGCTCATAGTTATGTCATTCCTTATGCTTACAATGATGTCTGTAATGCTTCCAAGAGCGATGGTTGCAGCTGACCGTATAGATGAAGTTATTAATACACATTCTTCAATAGAAGACTCTGATAATCCTGAGACAATTGAGTCTGCAAAGGGTGTAGTTGAGTTTAATCATGTTAATTTCATGTATCCTGGTGCTAAAGCGAACGCACTTGAGGATATTACATTTAAAGCAGAGCCGGGTAAGACTACAGCAATTATAGGAAGTACGGGCTGTGGAAAGTCAACGCTCGTTAATCTTATTCCAAGATTGTACGATGTTACAGGAGGAAGCATTACTATTGATGGTCATGATATAAGAAATATCTCTATGCATGACTTAAGAAGTGAGCTTGGTTATGTGCCTCAGAAGGGAATGCTTTTCTCTGGTACTATTGCAAGTAATTTAAGATTCGGTAATCCTGATGCAAGCGATGAAGATGTCGTTAAGGCAGCACAGATTGCACAGGCAACTGAGTTCATTGATAATAAGGCTGAGAAGTATGACAGTCCTATAGCACAGGGCGGTACTAATGTTTCAGGCGGTCAGAAGCAGAGACTTTCGATTGCAAGAGCAATAGCAAAGCACCCAAGAGTGTTTATATTTGATGACAGTTTTTCAGCACTTGATTTAAAGACTGACGCAATTCTTCGTAAGGAGCTTGCTGCAAATGTGTCTGATGCCACTGTTATTATTGTAGCTCAGCGAATCAGCACAATCCTTCATGCAGATCAGATTCTTGTTATGGATGATGGTAAGATTGTTGGCAAGGGAACGCATGAAGAACTTATGAAGACAAGTGAGACATATCAGCAGATTGCAAGTTCACAGCTTTCTGCTAAAGAGCTTGGAAAGGAGGCCTAGTCAGTATGGAAGATAATAAAAATATCAAAATGCCACCGAAAAGAAGAATGGGACCTCCGGGAAGAGGAATGGCACCTGTTGAGAAAGCCAAGGATTTCAAAGGATCCATAGGAAAGCTTATAAGATATATTGGAAGCTATAAGATTGCGATAATATTTGTTGCAGTTATGGCTGTATGCTCAACAGTATTTTCTGTTGTAGGTCCGAAGGTTCTTGGTAAGGCGACAACAGCTTTGTCAGAAGGTCTTGTGAAGAAAATCGGCGGAACTGGCGGAATTGACTTTGGAAAGATTGGAACAATTCTTATATTCGTGCTTTGTCTGTATGCCGCAAGTGCAGTTTTTAACTTTGTACAGGGCTGGATAATGACAGGCATTACACAGAAGGTCTGCTACAGATTAAGAAAAGAAATCAGTGAGAAAATCAACCGTATGCCAATGAAGTATTTCGAGAGCAGGACATATGGTGAGGTGTTATCAAGAATTACTAACGATGTTGATACGCTTGGAATGGGACTTAACCAGAGTATTACAACAATCATTACATCTTTAACTACTATGATTGGTGTTCTTGTCATGATGTTAAGTATTTCACCACTTATGACACTTATTGCGGTTATAATTCTGCCAATATCAGTCGGACTTGTTTCATTTGTTGTTAAGAAGTCACAGGGATATTTCAAAACACAGCAGGAGTATCTTGGACATATTAACGGACAGATTGAGGAGACTTATGGCGGACACATGATTGTTAAGTCATTTAATAAAGAAAAGGATATGGTTGATTCATTTAACAAGACTAATGATGTCCTCTATAGTTCAGCATGGAAGTCACAGTTCCTTTCAGGAATGATGCAGCCAATCATGATGTTTGTAGGTAACTTAGGTTACGCATGTGTTGCATTAACCGGTGGTCTTCTTGCTATTAAAAATGTTATAACAATCGGTGATATTCAGGCATTTATCCAGTATGTGAAAAATTTCACACAACCAATCCAGCAGATTGCTCAGGTTATCAATCAGGTACAGTCTATGGCAGCAGCTTCTGAGAGAGTATTTGAATTTCTTGATGAAGATGAGGAAGACCAGACTGTTAAGAATCCTGTTTCTACAGAAGGAATTAAGGGTGAGGTTGATTTCGAGCATGTAAGATTCGGATATAATGAGAATCAGACTATCATTAAGAATTTCAGTGTAAATGTTAAGCCTGGACAGAAGGTTGCTATCGTAGGACCGACAGGTGCAGGTAAGACCACTATTGTTAAGCTGCTTATGCGATTTTATGATGTTAATGATGGAGCAATTCTTGTTGACGGACATAATGTTAAGGATTTTAACAGAAGAGAATTAAGAGACGCATTTGGAATGGTTCTTCAGGATACATGGCTCTATAAAGGTACAATTATGGAGAATATCAGATACGGAAAGCTTGACGCAACTGATGAAGAGGTTATTGCAGCAGCTAAGGCAGCTAATGCACATCACTTTATTGAGACACTTCCGGGTGGTTATGACTGTGAGCTTAACGAGGACGCAAGCAATGTCTCACAGGGACAGAAGCAGCTTCTTACAATTGCAAGAGCAATCCTTGCAGATAATCCAATCCTTATTCTTGATGAAGCAACATCTTCTGTTGATACAAGAACAGAGGAGAGAATCCAGAAGGCTATGGATAATCTGATGAAGGGCAGAACAAGCTTCGTTATTGCACACAGACTTTCAACCATCAAAGATGCTGATGTGATACTTGTTATGAAGGATGGTGATATCGTTGAGCAGGGAACTCATGATGAGCTTCTTGCCAGGAACGGTTTCTATGCTGACCTTTATAATTCGCAGTTTGAGCAGGCTTCTTAGAGTGATAATATATATGTTAAGAAAAACGGCAGAAAGAAATTTCTGTCGTTTTTTTAAACATTTTGATATAATAAAATTATTAATTAGTTGAGTGAAGAGGATAATGCATGAATATATTAATATGTGATGACGATAAGCTTTATGTTGATATGATAAGAAAATATGTGGATGAATTCTTTGCTGAGCATAAGATAACAGATTACAAAGTCTATGAATATAACAGCGGTGATGAAGCGGCTAAGAATAATGAAAAGATTGACATTGCATTTCTTGATGTTGAGATGGACGGAATTAATGGAATTGAAGCTGGAAAATGTTTAAGAAATAATAACAAGAATATTGTGTTATTCATAATAACTTCGTATATGGGGTATCTTGATGATGCAATGGACGAGGGAGTTTTCAGGTATATTAATAAACCGTTGGAAAGACCTGTAATTATGCGCGGTCTTCAGAAAGCGTTATTATTGTGCAATAAGCATCAGAGTAAGAAAGTCAATATAGAATATAACGGTAACAATACAATTATTGAACAGGATTCGATTATATGCATAGAGTCACTGGTAAGAAAAAGATACATACGCACAGACACAGAATTATATACAAGTCTTAAAAGCCTTTCATATTGGCAAAATGTTCTTGATGAAGATAAGTTTTTTCTTGTTAACAAGTCATGTATTGTTAATATTGACAGGGTAGTCAGATTTACTGATAAACGTGTAGAACTTAAGGGAAGAGAAGAACCGATTGATATATCAAGAGAGAAGAGAACAGATTTTAAGCAGAAGGTATTATTATATCTTGCTGGACAGGAGTAATTGTATATGGAAATAGTTATAAGTTATGCATTTGCTCACATTGTAGAAGCAATAATATTATGGATGAGCATGTCACAAATGTATGAACGCAGATATAAGAACTGGATTACGGGACTTATAATGCTGTCAGGCCATGCTGTAATGTTTGGGGTATTTCTGACAGATAATATATATGTTGTTACAACAGTTAATAATGTGGTTTATTTTTTGCTTATAGCATGGTTGTTTAATATAAGTAAGAAAGTAGCAGTGTTTTGGGCGTTGATATATAATGCAATGATGGCATTATCAGAACTAACAGTATTTTATATTATCCAATATCTTGTAGGAGTCTGTGATGTAAAAGGAAATGGAGTTGTAACTAATATTATTGTAGTATGTTTATGTAAAACAGTATTTTTCCTGTTTATTCAGGTAATGGTCCTTATAAAGAACAGAAGTAATGTAGGAAAAGATTTATATAAAGACGATTTGCCAATAGTCTTATTCATAGTATCATTAATTTCATCGTTAATGGTTTTTATTACATATTATGTTGTAGGAATGAATTCTTTGATTAGTCAGACAGAAGCAGTCTGTATGGTAATGAGTATGATAATATTGATTCTGGCAGATATTTTAGTGCTATTTGTTAATATTAAAGTTAATGAAAGAAATGCTGAAAATGCGATGATAAAAATACAGCTTGAAAAAGAAAGGGCAGATGCAAGATATTACAAACTTGAATATGAAAAGAATGAGAGTTTGGAAATATTAAGGCATGATATGAATAATCATCTTAATACTATGTTGGACATAGGTAGTGATAATGAGCTGAAGAAATATATTATTGATATTATGAATCAATATAAAATGCGAAGGCGGACAAGCTTCTCCAACAGTAATATTCTTAATGGACTTGTCAGTCAATATATGGAATCATGTGAGAAAAATAACATAGATTTAATTGCAGATATAAGACCTGATACAGTAGAGGTTATGGACTCAACAGATATAGTAGCTTTATTTGGAAATCTATTGTCGAATGCATTTGAGGCTGCTGAATATTGCAAAAAAGATATAAAACCATATATTGAATTTATTGTGAAAAGAAAAAATGATTTTATCATAATTATTGTACGAAATTCAGCGGTTAAAGCACCGCGTAAGATTAATGGAAGATATATTTCTTCAAAGAAAGATACAGAGAAAAAGCATGGTTATGGAATGAAAAGTATATACAATATTGTTGATAAATATAAAGGAAGTCATATTGAAGAATATGATGAAACAAAAAGAGAGTTTACTATAAAAATCATATTGCTTAATGAAAAAAATATAGCGTAACCTGAAAGGGTTACACTATATTGATAAAGAAATTAGCCTTAATAATATAATGATTTATTCTTCCCAAACATACATATAATATGGGAAACTGAACATATAATTATAACTATAGCCAGACAGCTTGCAAAGTGCTCTAACCCAATCATCCATAATACAAAGAACAAAATATTATAACTACATAATATTAATAACATGAACTTGTGATAGTGTGTTATTTCTTTAGATGATACATAATGATTCTTTGATATTACAGGTCCTTTTATACTTAATTCCAGATCGCATAATAACAAAATAATAAGAACAAGCAAAGAAGGACGCAATTGTGAAGACATCCATGCCATAAATATTAACATAATAGTAGATAATATAAGACAACTGGTTGAAGATTGACAATGATAACCACCACTATATTTTCTTATGAGCAGAAAAGAAAACATTTCTAAAAGTCCAAGGAGAATTTTATGTGATGCTATACAGTATATTGTGAAAATAATTGTCGGATTAATAATCAAAAATAAATTTTTAATTGCATAACTGTATAAATCTATGTCAGTTTCAACCAGCAGTCCTATATTAATTAACCATACTGCGGCGTTTCTAGAAAACTTTTCAAGCATTATTTTGTTTTCTTAAACTTCTTCAAGGATGCAGGTTCAACAGGCTGGTTGTATACATAGCTTGATGAAGCATTAGCACTAGAAGTTAATGTGCGATTAAGCACAGCTGTAACGCCTTTGCTTAATGTGGATTTAATTGCTCTCTTCATAATTTTTCCTCCTTCCTGAGATAGTTATTACTATATTTTGTTGTTAAATATTTTTAAATACACTATGTCTCAACTGTTGTTTTGAATGTCTTAAATGTATTTTAGATTAAAAACGGAATAAAATTATAAACTGTGATGAATATTATTTTAAGCACTAACAAAAAACAATTAATAT
>ENA-OVGB01000359-OVGB01000359.1-human-gut-metagenome-genome-assembly--contig:-NODE-359-length-55084-cov-16.770666_pt1 | contig 55084 bp, 46 predicted proteins | sample MGYA00237767_ERZ505413 | MGnify/ENA primary metagenome ERZ505413 (study PRJEB26158, sample SAMN06016410) | human gut metagenome | biome: human gut; feature: ankylosing spondylitis patient; material...
CCCACGGCCGGCTGAGGCCCCGCCGTCCATGGCCGGGTACTCCGGAACCGTTACGCTGTACTGTTCCATGCAGGAGGAGGAAATTCAGGCTATCAAGGAGGGCTTTGAGGCGAAGTACCCCCAGATCACCATGAACTACTTCTTCGCGGGAACCAACAAGGTCCTGACTAAGCTGGCCACGGAAATGCAGTCCGGAGAGATCTCCGCCGATCTGGTCTGGACCGGCGCTCCGTCGGATTACAGAAAGCTGAAGGAAAACCGGTATCTCTCCCCCTATATCTCGCCGCAGGCCATCAATATCAACGAGGCCTTCATGGATGAGCACCATTACTACATCGGCGGACGGCTGATGTCGGCGGTCATCGCCTACAACACGGATCTGGTCTCCGAGGAGGACGCGCCCCGGACCTGGGACGATCTGCTGGATCCCAGATGGAACGGGCAGATCGTGATGACGGACCCGGGCAGCTCCGGCAGCATCAAATACTTCGTCGGCGCGCTGATGAATTCCCCTGCCTACGGAACGGCGTATTTTGAGCGTCTGCGGGAAAACGGCTGCATGCTTGAGAGCAACTCCACCGCCACCCATCTGCAGGTCGCACACGGGACGTACGCCGTGGGGATCTGCATGGACTATATCGTCAGCAACATGGAAGAAGCCGGGGAGCCTATCTCCTTCCGCCTTCCGGAGCGGGATACGGTGCCGATCTACAGCCCCATGGGGCTGGTAGCCGGCTGTCCCAACGAGCGAAACGGTCGGCTCCTCTATGACTACATCCTCTCCAAAGAAGGGCAGACGATCCTGACAGAGCACCATCTCCACAGCATCCGTGATGACCTTGGAAACACGCCTGACTCCATTCAGACTGTGCTGGATTCCCGCCTTCCGGTCAATGAGCAGGAGATCAGCGATACGATGGAGGACGTCATGGACCGGTTCGACAGGATCTTCTTTCAGGATTGACCCTCCCCCACGGCTAAAGTAAAAGTCGGCGTGTATCAAAAAAATCCGCCCTGATTTTTCAGAGCGGATTTTTAGTTACACTTCGCTGAGCAGGAAGTCCAGCGCCTTTACGATTTTGATACCGTCCACGTCGCTGATGAGGTCGCAGTCCATGGCAATTACGATCTTCTCGTAATTGTCCTGCACAGCTTGCAGCGGCGCAAGCTCCCGTGCGCGGGTTTCGGGGGCGTTCATGTTGTCAGTGACTTGGATATACTTTTTCTCGTTCATCTTCGTTGCGATGAAGTCGATCTCCTTTTCACCAACCTTGCCGATAGCCACCTCATAACCACGCCGCAGCAGTTCAAAATAAACGATGTTTTCCAGAATGTGTCCCACATCGCCGCCACGATTGCCTAACAGATAGGTACGGAGGCCGGGATCGACGATATAGTATTTGCCCAGCGTCCGCAGATAGTCCTTCCCCTTGATGTCAAAACGCTTGACCTCATAAAAGATATAGGACTCCAACAGTGCATCAATGTAGGCAGAGATGGTCTGCACCGCAGGCTTGGTCTTTCTGCCATCATCCAACAGGCCCTCGCTGACAAGGGTGCGCCCGATGGACGCCGCCGAGGTGTTGTTGCCGATGTTGTCAGCCAGAAATAGAATGATCTTGCGGAGCAGCAGCGCGTCGGTAACGGCCCGCTGTTCTTTCCGTTTGCCGCGTTCCAGAATGTCCCGCACGACCACAGCGGAATAAATGCCGTCCAGCAGCATATTGGCGCGCTCCTGATCCAGCTCCGCCTCGGCCAGCGCCGGCATACCGCCAAACTGTGCGTAGGCTTCAAACAGGTCGCGCAGCTCATACGCTTCGCCGTCTTTTCCCTTGGCGCGCTGTTTTATCGTGCCGTTGGGGGATTTGTACTCCTCCAGCAAATAGCCGTGGAAGTCCAAAAACTCGCGGAAGGACAGCGGCAGCATCTTGATCTCCACATAGCGTCCGGACAGATACGTGGACAGTTCGGAGGACAGCAGGTAGGCGTTGGAGCCGGTCACATAAATGTCGCAATCCAGATCCACACGGAAGGAATTCACGGCATCCTGCCAGTCCCGAACCTTCTGCACCTCGTCTAAAAACAGGTAAAGCCGCTTACCCTTGGGGGCTCGTTCCATCACATACTGATAAAGCTGCTTGCTGTCCATATCGGCAAACTGCATGGACTCAAAGTTCATCGAGAGGATCTGTTCCTCCGTGACGCCCTGTTCCCGCAGATGTGCCATCATCAATTTCAGCAGGCTGGATTTGCCGCAGCGCCGGATTCCGGTCACGACCTTGATGACCTCCATATCCTGAACGGAAATGAGCTTATCAAGGTACTGCGATCTGTTTTTTAATTCCATGATCCTGTCACCACCTTGAAACCATGATAGCACATCTACGGCATTAAGTAAAGTTTTTAACATCAATGTGAATAACTTTTTTCTTGTCGAAATTATTCACATCAATGCTACTTTTGCCGAGCCTGCGCCCCGCGGTATCGCCGCCTCACGCGCTGCGCCTGAGACGCAGCAGATTGGTTCGGGCGACGAGCTTGGACTTGCGCGGGTACGGGATGCACTGCATTGCGGTGTTCACTGCCTCGCGGCTCCCCACGAGGATGACCTCCTTCCGCGCTCGCGAGATCGCGGTGTAGAGCAGATTGCGATACAGCATTTTTGCAGTCGCCGTGCTCACCGGCATGAGGATGGCGTCATACTGGCTGCCCTGACTTTTATGCACCGTCAGCGCATAGGCGAGCGCAAGGCGCGGTGGGGGCGCGTCGTCATTGGCAGCGCCGTATTTCTCCATACAGTCGATCTGCCAGGTCTTCAACGTTCCCCTGACCGCAAGCGTGGCGATACGGTGGGGCTTCTCTCCGCGAATATACAGCACGCCGACATCGCCGTTGCAGATGTTGTAATAGGAGTTATTCTGCGTAACGATGACACGGTCGCCGTCACGGAATGCTCCCCATCTCTGCTTTTCCGCTGTCAGCGGGTTGACTTCATTTTGCAGGCGCGTGTTGAGCGCCTGTACGGAAAAGTCGGTTTTGGTCTTCACCGGAGAGAGGACCTGAATGCTCTCTCCCGCCCGGTAGCGCCGCGCAGCCTCCTCGCACAAAAGATCGGGAATGATCTTACTATCCGCGGAAAGCAGACGAAAGCTGTCATCCCATTGCAGTTCCCGCTCATCGCTCAGCTTCGGGAAGTCCACGACGTTCTGACGCAGCGCCGCGGCGTCCGCGCTTTGGCGGTACTGCTGCTCCAGACGGAGCGAGGGGACGCCGAGCGTCAGTAGGTCGGAAAGGACGTTCCCTGCCCCAACGGACATCAGCTGATTCGGATCGCCGAGCAGGACGACGCGGCAATTCCTGCGAACACGGTTGAGGATACCGGCGAGCATCTCCAGCGACACCATCGACGCCTCGTCGACAACGACCAGTCCGGTGCGGATCCAGCAAACGGCGTCCAGAAAGTTTGCATCCGGGACCTTCCCCAGTGCGCCGTGGACCGTGCGCGCCTCGATCCCGATGCGCTCGGTGAGGTTGCGCGCAGCCTTGCCGGTCGGGGCGGCGAGCACATATGCCTCGGAACTGTCAACGCTCCCTCTGAAACAGTGTACAATGGCTTCAATGAGCGTGGTCTTGCCGCTGCCGGCGCCGCCGAGGATGACGGCGAGGCGGCTGTTCAGCGCCAGACCGATCGCCTTGCGCTGCTGCTCGCTGAGAAGTATGTCCCCGGCGCGGAGCTCCTTCGGGATCTCCATGACCGGCAAAGCCGGGTCTTTAAGGATGTCAGCGAGCTGCTCCGCCGCAGTCACCTCATAGTCCCACGTCCGCTGGGCATACAGATGACACCCCTCCTGATGGAGGAAGGCGGCTTGCAGCAGGAGAGATTTATCCGTGTAGAATTGCTGTTTGGTGAGGTCAGGTCTCACCGTCTTGCTGACGCGGAACAGGATCTCATCCGTGCAGTACAAAGAGGGGCTGTCCATGCTCAACGGCACGATCACCGTTACCGCAATGGGTCTGCTCGCGCTTTACGAAAGCGTTATCACCATGCAGAACGTCGAAATCGCGGGCGCGCTTTGCTATGAAGCGCTGCGCGGCACCGACCGCGAGCTTGACCCCCGCATTCACGCGGCCAAGAAGCACGACGAGCAGATCGCGGCGGCGAGCAATCTGCGCCGCATGCTCTCCGGCAGCGAGATCGGCGAAAAATACCGCAATTCCAAGGTGCAGGACGCCTATGTCATGCGTTCGATGGCGCACATTCACGGTGCGGCAAAGAAGCTTATCAGCGAGGCCTATGAGGTCATCGTCAATGAAATGCACTCCGTCAGCGACAACCCCGAGATCTTTGCCGAGGGTGAGGACGACGGCGTTGCGCTGATGTGCGGTAATTTTGACGGCAGCTTCGTCGGCTCCCACGCCGATATGCTGGCAATGGCCGCGGCGATCGCCGGCAATCTGGTCGAGCGCGGCACCGACCGTATGGTCAACCGCAATCTCAACGACGGTCTGCCCGCCTTCCTTGTCTCAAACCCCGGACTCAATAGCGGCTTCATGATCCCGCAGTACACCGCCGCCGGTCTGATGAACGAGATCAAGCATCTCGCCGTTCCCGCAACGATTGACTCCATTCCCACCTGCGCCGGTCAGGAGGATCCTGTTTCGATGGGCTACTACGCGTCGAAGAAAGCGCTCATGGGCGTGAAGAAGCTTCAGTATGTCACCGCCATCGAAATTTATGTCGCGCTGCAGGCAATGGACTTCCTCAAGCCGCTTGAGCCCTCTCCGGTGCTCGGAAAGCTGCGTGACTTCATCCGCAAGGAAGTTCCCTTTGTCGACAACGACCGCTATCTCTATCCCGACATCGCCTACATCACCGACCGCGTGCGCGACTGCTCGCTTGTCGATCTGGTGGAGAACGAGATCGGCGCACTGGAATTCTGAAGCATCTTTCCCCGTTTCCCGCCCCTGACTGCCTGATGTGTGCAGACGGAAGACAGAGACAAACTTTAATCTTATTATACGAGGAGGTTTTTTATGGAACTGACGATCATCATCTTATATCTGCTAGCAATCTTTGGCGTTGGCATTTACTGCAACAAGTTCAACAAAGGTCTTGACGGAGTAGTACCCTGTAAGTGCAGTCACAAAATCCCCAAAAATCTGTTAAACTGAAAGAACAGAGATGGAGGGAATCGCAATGAAGCATTACAGCAAAGAATTCAAGGAAGAAGCGCTGAAGCTGTCAGACGAGATCGGCGTGAAGAAAGCCGCGCAGCAGCTCGGCATTGCGTACTACACGCTGGCGGACTGGCGCAGCATACGCCGAAACGCGCCGCCCGCGAAGACGCTGAGTGCGGAGGAGCAATCCATCCGCATCCGTGAGCTCGAGCGTGAGGTTTCCGAGCTGCGAACTGCAAACGACATTCTCAAGGACGCACTCGGTTTTTTTGCGCAAGACCGCAAGAAGTAAAATCGTGTGAGCGGCACCTGTTCGTAGCCGAACGCAAGGGCGTCTACACGGCAAAGGATATGTGCCGTGTTCTGCACCTGAGCGAGTCCGGTTATTACCGGTGGCTTCGAAACAGGGGCAGGCACAGCAGCCGTCAGCTTCTTGCGGGAAAGGTCAAAAAGATTCTCGAAGGGCATCCGGATAACCGAAACTACGGCGTGGATCGCGTCTGCCTTGCGCTTGAGCAGGACGGCGTCGACGTCAGCCGGAGAACGGTGTATCGCGTGATGAAAGAGAATGGCTGGCTCCATAAAAGACGCATTCCGCATGGAATCACGAAAGCCACGACAGAAGCGCAGGAGCAGGAAAACATTCTGAAACGGGACTTCAGTGCCCAGCGCCCTTCGGAGAAGTTTCTCACAGATATTACCGAGGTACAGTGTGCGGACGGCAAGCTGTATGTGTCTCCGATCATGGACTGCTTCAGCGGCGAGATCGTCGCGCTTGAAATGCGGGACAATATGAAGAAGGAGCTGTGCATTGATACGGTACGGCAGTTGGAGCGGCTCTATCCGAGTCTGAGCGGAGCGGTGTTCCACTCGGATCGCGGCAGTCAATACACCAGCTTAGCCTTTCGTTCCGAGCTGTCTCGCTGCGGCATGATACAAAGCCTCAGCGGCACCGGACATTGCTTCGACAACGCACGGATGGAGAGCTTTTTCGCCACGCTCAAAAAAGAGAAGATCTACCAGATCGCGGCATACAAGCTACCGAGAGAACAGGTCAAAACGATCATTTTCCGCTATGTTTTTATCTACTACAACCGCGTTAGGATCTATACGCGCAACCCGCTGGGACTGCCGCCTGCGAAGTACCGGGAGTGGGCGCAGGCGCAGACGGCAGCCTGATCCGATGCCGCCGCAGTTTTCCTGCGTTCCGCTACGCTCCACTTCGGAAAACTGCGCTGTATTACCATGCTTTTCAGATTTTGGGTGTTTCCCGACTGCACATTTCTTGACATTTCCAGAACTCATTTTAGTGGCTATCCTGTCAATGCACCATGGCTGCGGTGACCTTGCACCATTTTAGCGGTTTGGCTGCACCATTCGTGCGGTCTACACGCACCGTTTCAGGCGGCGTATTCGTCTGCCGCTTCTGGAAAAAGATGGATGCGGCACACACGGTTGTGCGCTTTGTAACCAGCTGGGCAACGACTATGGAGGATGTGCGTCAGTTAGAGCTTGTTCTTGAAAATTCGTAACGTACTCTCGCCACGAGAGGAACAGAGCTGCGATTTGCTTTTGCAAATCGCGGCTCTGTTCCTTTTAGCGTGTCGCGGTTTTCTCATTTTTAGGAGTTCGCGCTGATTGTCGGGACACAACAGGGTGTCGCGCGTGAGCGCAAAAGTCATTGGATATCTATATTTTTTCGATATGTACTACTTTATATGGAAGGTCTTGGATTTTAATAAATTGACCTCATTATATGTCATTGGGGATATGTCTTGGAACGACTTTGCCGGACAATGACCGAAACAGCGGAAAGGGCCGCAATATGGCGGCTTTCCCCTCTTTATACTGGTTTCCGGTCGGACGCTTCCGTCACATAGGGGCAATAAGGGCAGGCAGCGAGAAATTGCAAAAAATGGTCAAAAGGATTCCTTCGTTTTTTACACAGTACAGATGCCGAAACAGTACCTTTTCATGAAAAGCGCAGTTACTTAGGACGCAACTTTTGACGGAAGGTACACATGGGGAGTTTGCGGAAAATGACGGAGTGTGCCGTTGCGCCGGAATCAGAAAAGGAGGGAAAGTACGGATGACGAAAATCCAACTTTTCATGAGAAGTGTAGTTACTTAGAATGCAACTTTTGGCGGAATGTACACATTGTGAAATTGTAGAAAATGAGCGATTTCGGATCGCGGGAAATCCATGCGCATCAAGGGTTTTCCGGCAACGGGGCGAAGCGAACCTTGCTCCGTACCGACGCGGAATGTTTGTTCCATACTCGTTCCGCTTTTGTTCCGCATTTTGCGCGCGGGATGCTGTGAAGCAGAACGCATGAAGTCCCGTGACCCTTGCGGACACAGGACTTCTTCGGGAGGTGTGCTGAGGTTCGAAAATAGTGCCTCTTGAATCCTATTCTTATTCCATCCCAAGGGAGATGAGGGAAAGATATTCGTTGAAATGTTGATAGGTTAATTGCGAAACATTTCAGTGAGCGGCGCACGACGTCTCCCCCACGTTGCGAATCATCCGCGTGATCGTGTGCCAATAGAGGGTGAAATCCTCCCTTTGCAGGGTTTCACTTGAATCGTTGAGCCTTAGCTGAAATCATTTGTCGAATTTTGCATTTTATCAGTTATAACTTATAGATTTGCAATTTCGGCATTGATTTTCATTTGTAAGTGTGATATTCTATGACCAAATACGGAAGGAGGGCGAGGTTTTATGATCAAACGCGAACTGTATATGAGCCGTATCCGTCCGTTCATCGGAACGGAGCTGGTCAAGGTCATGACCGGTATTCGCCGCTGCGGAAAGTCGGTCATGTTGGAGCTGATCCAGCAGGAACTCACGGAGTCCGGCGTCAGCCGGGCGCAGTTTATCTCCATCAATTTTGAGGATATGAGCTATTCCCACCTGCAAACCGCGCAGGCGCTGCACGATGAAATCACCAAGCGCGCCAAGGAGATCGGCGGCAAGATCTACCTCTTTTTCGATGAGATCCAGGAGGTCAAGGACTGGGAGAAGTGCATCAACTCTTTCCGCGTCTCATTGGACTGTGACATCTACATCACCGGCTCCAATGCAAAGCTGCTGTCCGGTGAGCTTGCGACCTATTTAGGTGGACGCTATGTGGAGTTTGTGATCTATCCGTTCTCATTTGGGGAGTTCATGGAGCTGTACCGTTCGATTGCGCCTGATGCGTCCATTCAGCAGTGTTTCCAAAAGTACCTGCTTGCCGGAGGGATGCCCTATCTTGCAAATCTCCGATATGCGGATGCGCCGTCCAAGCAATATCTTCACGATCTGTTCAACTCTGTCCAGCTCAAGGACATCGTGAAGCGGAATAAAATCCGGGATGTAGATTTGCTGGAACGGATCATTGCCTATGTGATCGCCAATGTGGGAACGACCTTCTCGGCGACCTCTCTTGCAAAGTTCCTGAAAAACGAGCAGCGCACCGTCGCCCCGGAAACGATTCTGAACTATATCAAATACTGCTGCGAGGCGTACCTTTTCTATCAGGTGAAGCGGGAGGACTTGCAGGGCAAACAGATCCTTGCCTCCAATGAGAAGTACTATATTGCCGATCACGGCATCCGCGAGGCGGTCTTTGGCGGCAATATGCGGGACATCAATCTCATTTTGGAGAATATCGTGTATCTGGAATTGCTGCGCCGGGGCTATGAAGTGACTGTCGGCAGAATGGGCGATAAGGAAATTGATTTTGTATGCGACAAGCGCGGTGAAAAGCTGTACGTTCAGGTGTGCTATCTGCTCGCCTCCGACGAAACGGTCAACCGCGAGTTCGGCGCGTATGACAACATCCGCGATAACTTCCCGAAGTACGTTGTTTCCCTCGATGAGTTCGACATGAGCCGAAACGGGATCAAGCACCGAAATATCCGCGACTTCCTCTTAGCGGAGGAATGGAACTGAAGAAGAAATCTGAAAATTGCGATCATGTCACCTGTCAGGTAAGGATGGCAGCGGATAACGGGTATCCGGTGTAAGCCGGATGCCCGTTACTTTTTGCGCGCATGAAAAGCTAACAGATTTATTGCGGCTTCCCGATATAATTGTGAATTCGTGTCTACTTCTTGGATATGGCCGAAAACTACACCCTGACCGTTAGCCGTCCGACAACCTGACCGCTGAAAACGGACACCCTTTCCGCTGGTCCTACACCGAGGCCGTGGTGCATACACCACCACGTCGGTCCACGGACACCGCCCAAATGGTGCACAGCGGCCGGGCACATGGTGCACCCAGCCGCCGGGGAAATTACTCTGGCATACCCATGCGCTTGCGCATTGACTCGCCCTCGATCTGAACCGTGTACGCGTTGTAGATGATCCGGTCGCAGATCGCGTCCGCCAGAGTTGGATCATACAGATTTTCATGCCACTCACTGGTGTCATACTGGGAGCAGAAGATGGTGGACGCCACCTTGTTCCGAGCTTCCACCAGCTCCAGTACATCCCGGGCTTCTGCCTCTTTCAGCGGGTACAGCAGCCACTCGTCCAGAATGAGCAGCTTCACCTTTTTCAGCTGCTTCATATATTCCCGATAGGTCCCATCCCTCCGGGCTACAGCGATCTCCACCAGAAGATCCGGCAGCCGGAGATACCGAGCGGCGTAGAAGTTCCGGTTGGCCGCCACACCCAGGGAACAGGCCAGGAATGTCTTTCCAGCACCGGTAGCGCCCAGGATGATCACATTTCGTGCCTCCTGAATGTACGAACAGGATGCCAAGCGGAGGATCTGCTCCCGGTCCAGATGCCGTTCGGCAATATACTCGATATTCTCCACGCTGGCCTGTGTATCCGCATAGCCGGCCTTTTTGATCAGGCCAGTGAGCCGGTTGCTTTTCCGAGCACTCCATTCGGCATCCACCAGCATGGCGAGCCGATCCTCGAAGGGCATATTCCGGAACTGCGGGTCTTCCAGCTGGGCAGAAAGCTGCTCTGCCATGACGCCCATGTGGATCTCTCTGAGCTTACGAATCGTTTCGTTACTGAACATTATTTCTTCCCCCTTCTGTAGTACTCAGCACCACGGGTAAACCTGTGGGCCTTCTGAGGCACAGGTTCTGGATCCACATCTTCCGTCTGAAGCAGGTCCTGCTCAGACTTCAGAATAGCCTGTACACTTTTCAAGCTAGGAGAAGGGGTGAAGGTCAGAGCTTTTCGACAGGCGTCCTCCAAGCGGACCACAGAATAGTGGTCAGACAGCTTTAGGAGGGCCATGCAGGATTTGTAACCCTGCTGCTCTACCTTGTGAGCAGTAAGGAATACTCGCACAACAGCGGCAGTATTTTCGCCAATAGAGGACGCCCAGCGAAGGAACCGTTCACTGTTCCATTGGAGGTAAGCGGTGTGCTCCGGAGGCATATGCTCCTCAAGCGTACTGTACTGATTGGGGCGGCCATACAGCCGAAGGTGGGAGGCCACTCTGGTACCGCAGAAATAGATTTCTACAGCGGAGCCGGTGAGTCGTACATCCACTTTCTGTTTGATGTATTCGTATGGGACCGAATAGTTCATGCGATCCACTGAAATGTGGTAGTTATATTGCACCGTGGCCGTTTTCCTTTCTGCCAGCTCAAACGGATTTGGCGGTAGCGGCAGAAGGAACAGCTTTTCTTCCTCAAAGTCAGAGGCTCTGCTGCCATCTTTCTTCTGAAACGGCTTGTGATTGAAGTCAGCCAGCTTTTCCCAGATTGCACGATTCAGTTCATCCAAGGAGAGAAACTGACGGTTCCGCAACGCAGCAAGGATCCAGGTGGAGACAACGCCAACGGAGCCCTCCACGAACGCTTTGTCCTTCGGTGTCCGTGGACGGGTGGGGATAATTGCGGTGCCGTAATGCTCCGCCATTTCCTGGTAGGCTTTGTTCAGGACGGTCTCCGTGCGGGTATTCTTGATGACGCCGGTCTTGAGATTGTCCGGGGTCAGGATTCGGGTGACTCCACCGAAATAGTTGTAGGCATGAACATGAGCTGTGATCCATGCTTCCTGCTTCATGTTGAGGAACGCTTCCGTATAGGCGTAGCCGCTGTACGGAAGCACTGCTACAAAGAGATAGGCGGGCAGGCGCTCGCCGGTGTCCGTGTCCGTAATCCCAGCGGTCTGACCGGCCCAGTCCACCTGGAGGTTCTCACCGGGCTTGTGCTCCAGGTGCATGGTCGCTTTCGTTTTGTGAACATAGTCGGCGTAGTACTTGTTGAACTGCGTGGACTTGTAGGGGAGCTCACCGTTTTGGCGGCACCGTTCGCAATACTCCACCCACAGCAGGCTGAGCGTGACGCCGCTCTTCTGCATTTCCTTGTGGACCCACTCGTAGTCCGGCATACTGTACTGCTGCCCCATAGATGCGGCAGGGTACAGCTTACGGGCCACTTCCTCAGAGCTAAGGTTCTTCACCGCATTCCACGAGAGGTCGTTTTCTTCAGCCTTGTGCAATGCCGTGATGACGGTGCTCCGGGCGCAGCCACAGCTCTCGGCGATGCGCGTTTTGTTGAGACCCAGACTATGAAGTCTGATGATCTCTTTGTAGTTGGTCATCGTGTTTTCCTCCTGTTGTTAGATTACATCTTTCGATGCAATTCCATTATACAGGGGGTGTCTGACCGGCGGCGAGAGTGTATGATTTCAGCGGTCAAGCTGTCTGACCTGTGCGGTCAAAGTGTCCGTCAGAGGGCGGCGCATTCAACTTCTTACGACAAAACCCTGCAAAAGTTAAGAAAAAATACAGAAATACGCTAAAATGTTGCAAAAAAATCCGAGCTGGCTATAATGAAATAAGCTTTATTGACCGCGCGGATGTGCGCGGCAGAAAAAACCGCGCACGTTTCAGGCGCGGACGATCAAGGGGATGATGGGCGCGAACCGTTGGAACAGGCAACGAACGCTCCCCGCGGCGGGGAAGGAGAGAAAGAAAACAGGAATAGGAGGAACAGTCATGGACAAAAACAGGCAGAGCGGCTTTACGCTGGTCGAGCTTGTCGTGGTCATTGCGATCATGGGCATCCTCGCGGGCGTCGGCTCGGCGGCGTACTCGGGCTATGTGAAAAAGGCGAACGAGGCGGCGGACTTGCAGCTTCTCGGCGCGGTGAACACGGCGTTTGCATCCGCGTCCTACGACGCGGGACAGTATGACGGGAGACCATCCGGCGGCGCGGCGTCTCTGGCCGAGGACGGCAGGGTGGCTCAGGTCATCTCCTCGGTCGACCGAGACGGTGAATTCTTTCAGAAGTATTTTTCCGGCCATCAGGACAGCCGGTTCAAGGTATATACCAACCTCGCGTACGACAGGGTGACGGGCACCTTCCACGGCGCGGTACTCTCCGCGGCGACCGGCAAGGACGGGAATATGGTGCGCTATACCATCAACGGGAAGGACTATGAATTTACAGCTACGCAGGAGCAGTTAGCGGCATTTCGCGCCTCGACCTTCGGCGGCAAAAGCATGACCATGAACGGCCTCACCGGCAATGTGGGCGGAATGATCAATGCGCTGAATTCTGCCCTTGGTGGGGGCAATTTCCTTGCGAGTGTTCTTATAAATGCCGGTATGGCTCCCGAAACCTTGGGGATAAAACCGGATGAAAACGAAAACTACAGCGAGCTTGATAAGCAGAGGCTGGCAAATGCAGCGCTGCTGCTGGCGGCACGGGAAACAGACGAAAATACCGCGGAAACCCTGCTTGCGCTGCTTGCCCCGGATGAGGAGGAAACGCTGGACGAAAAGCTGCCTGGTCTGTTTAGCTCCTCTGATGTAGGCGAGACGATGAGCAATGTGGGAGCAATCTACGGCATTATGACCGCCTTTGCCCATTCCGAGCAAGCGAAGGGCTGGAGAACGACCGTAGATGACAAAGAATACAATGCAGAACAGTATTATAACTATGTCAATCAGCAGATCGCCGCTGCCGGTGAAAAAGAAGGTGCGGAAAAAATTCCTGATATCTTTGCCGCGCTTGGGCAGCTTGGGGCGTTTGCTCAGGACAAGGACGGTATTCCGACAGACCAGTTTTTGGCTTATGTCGGCAACCCGGAGAGTTCGGACTCACAGATCAGCAAGGATCTGGACGGCTACATCAGCGCGATGCAGGCGCTCAGCCAGAATCAGGAGGGCTTAATCGCCGCCGGTATTCTGGAAGACGGCGCGGACGGCGGAAACATTTCCCCGATCCTAGACCTGCTGTTCACCCCGCAGAAATGAAGCGCCCTCCCCCATCGGACAGGCACATGATAAAAACGACCCCCGTAAGCGATTCATTTGAATCGCTTACGGGGGATTTTTTGCTCGGATACGGGGAAGAGCGCCGCGCGGAACGCTTAGCCCTCCTCTGTGTAGCCGTTTGGATTTTGCACCTGCCAGTTCCAGGAGTCTCTGGCGCAATCCTTATAGTCGTATTCCGCCGTCCAGCCAAGGATGTTCTTTGCCTTTTCAACGGCGGCAAAGCTCAAGGGCACGTCGCCCGGCCGCGGGCCGACGATGCGGTAAGGCACCTTCCTGCCCGATGCCTCTTCAAACGCGGACACCAGTTGAAGCACGCTCGTCCCCTTGCCCGTTCCCAGATTGAAAACGTCATACTTGCTGTCCGTTTTTTCAAGATAGTTCAGCGCCGCAATGTGCCCCTTCGCCAGATCGACCACATGGATGTAATCACGAACGCCCGTGCCGTCCACGGTATCATACTGATCGCCGTAAACGCTCAGATACGGGAACTGCCCGAGCAGGGTGCGGGTGATGTAGGGGGCAAGGTTGTTGGGGGCCTTCTGACCGCAGTCCTCGCCGATGAGCCCGGAGGGATGCGCGCCGACGGGGTTGAAGTAGCGCAGAGAGGCAAAGCGGAAGTTGTCGCGCTGCCGCGCGAAATCATGCAGGAGCAGCTCGTTGAGGTACTTGCTGAATCCATACGGGCAGCAGACCTTGCCGACAATGTCGCTCTCGCGGTTCGGCATGGTCTCGGGCGTGCCGTACACCGTTGCCGAGGAGGAGAACACCAGCTTGTACACCTGATGCTTTTCCATTGCGTTGAGAAGATGAAAGGTAGACGTCAGGTTGGTGTCGAGATATCTTCCGGGGTCTTCAACGGACTCCGCGACGGATTTTAAGCCGGCAAAGTGGATCACGGCGTCAATGCGGTTCTCCGCAAAGACCTTTTCAAGCGCGGCGCTGTCCAGCAGGTCTAACTTGTAGAAGGCGGGGCGCTTGTTCGTGATCTTCGCAATGCGGTCGATCACCTCGACCTTGGAGTTGCACAGATTGTCTGCAATGACAACGTCATATCCGGCGTTCAGAAGCTCTACCACCGTGTGGCTTCCGATAAAGCCCGTGCCGCCCGTCACCAATATCGTCATGGCTCATGTTCCTCTCTTTTCCGTTTGTTTCTTGCCGATTTCGCGTTTTTTGCTCAAAGCAATCCCTTCTGCTCTAACTTTGACATATACCAGGACTTTTTGAGGCTCTTTTCGTTGGCGTAGGTATAGACCACGGTATCCACAAGCGTGAGATCGCCGTTGTTGTCCCGGATGAGCGTTTCCATGGCGCGGATGACCTCGTCCATCTTCCCGTCGCACTCCTTTTCCAAGGCGTTCGCCCGGGAAAGATAGCCCTTTGCCATCTTCGCAAGCTGAGTCGTTGTCCGCTTTTCCGCGGGGAGCGCCAGATACTCCGCTTTGGCGTCGGCATACATCGTATCGAGCGCCAGCGTGTACTCCTCGCGCAGGACGTAGACCTTGGCGATGAGCGCCGACAACTCCTTCTGATAGCTGCTTTCCGCGCTCTTTTCGCTCTTCTCGCCCGCGGCCGTCGCGTCCGGCGTCTCAGGTGCAGCGTCCGTTTTGCCGCCGCTTTCCGGGCGGCTTGCCGGGACAGCGCTCTCCGCATCGGGTTGGGAGGGTTCCCCTCCCCCGCTGCCCGTCAGGCGCTCCATAAGCTGCTCCTGCGTCATCGAGCCGTCGCGCAGCGCCTGCCGCTCCTCCTCCGTGACCTCGCGCACCGTGACCTCGCTCGCCGAGCGCACCGCCTCTTCGATCATCTGACGGTTTTCCTCCAGCTTTTCCTCCAGCTCGTCCGATGTGTGCTGCGTCGCGGCATGGATCGCTTTTAAGTTGTCGCGCTGCCACCACAAAAGCCCTGCCAGCGATACCGCCAGCAGCACGAGAACGGTGCAAAGAATGGTTTTTCGACGTTTCAAGCTGTTTCCTCCACTTTTTTGAGGTCCATTTTCCTCATCCACCAGTTCCAACGCCTGTTATGAGACTTCTGCCGTTGCTCGACCGTTGATCTCCTCCGGGGAAGTATATGTCGGGACCATCTCCCGCAGCATGGTGATCAGATCCTGAGGCGGTATGTCGCGGGTGACGGCTTCATCCAGCCGCAGCAGGTCATCCATGATGACGTCCTTTGAAATGTCCTGCTGCTGTTCGATGAAGATCTTCTCATTGCTTGTTTTGGAGAGCGTTTCACTGCGCATCAAAAGCTCCTCATAGAGCTTTTCGCCGGGGCGCAGGCCAATCTCCTGAATGGTGATATCCTTATCCAGCTCCAGTCCGGACAGGCGGATGAGGTTTTCCGCCAGTTCCAGGATCTTCACCGGCTCGCCCATGTCCAGAACGAAGATCTCGCTCCGCTTTGCCATGGCGCCCGCCTCGAGCACCAGCTGGGCAGCCTCGGGAATGGTCATAAAATAGCGGATGATGCGCCTATCCGTAATGGTGACGGGGCCGCCCTCCTGGATCTGCTTTTTGAACAGGGGCACGACAGAGCCGTTGGAGCCGAGCACATTGCCAAACCGCACCGCACAGAATTCTGTGGGGCTGTCCGTCCTGCTTTGCAGGATCATCTCGCAGAAGCGCTTGGTCGCGCCCATGAAGTTGGTGGGATTCACAGCCTTATCCGTGGAGATCATGACAAACTTTTTGACGCCGAACTTCTCCGCCGCCCGCACCACATGATAGGTGCCGAAAATGTTGTTCTTGATGGCCTCCTCTGGGCATTCCTCCATCAGCGGGACATGCTTGTGGGCCGCCGCATGGAGCACGATGTCGGGGCGATACATCTGAAACAGACTGTAAACTTTTTCCTTATCTCGCACGGAGGCGATCTCCACCCGAAGGTTCAGCCGATCGCCCCATACACGCCGCAGCTCCTGCTGGATATCATAAGCGTTGTTCTCGTAAATATCCAGAATGATGAGCTGCTTGGGTTGATATTTGGCGATCTGACGGCAAAGCTCGCTGCCGATGGAACCGCCGCCGCCGGTCACCAGCACGGTCTGCCCTTGCAGGAAATTCAGCAGGACCGCCGTATCCAGCTTCACCGGCTCTCTGCCGAGCAGATCTTCCACCTGCACATCCTTCACCGCCGCCATGCTCACCTCACCGTTTACCAACTGGTAGATCCCCGGCAGGCTCCGTACACGGCAGCTCGTTTTCTGGCAGATGTTCAGGATCTCTTTCTTATCCTTGGCAGACGCTGCGGGAATGGCAAGGACGATCTGCGTGATCCGCTCCTTTTTGACCATCTCGGGGATCTTCTCCCGCCCGCCGACGATGGGCACGTTCCCGATGTACTTGCCCTGCTTGCTCTTGTCGTCGTCGATGATGCAGCAGACATGGCTTTTTAGCTGCGGCGTGACGGAGATCTCCCGCAGGAGCATTCGCCCCGCCTCGCCCGCGCCGATGAGCATGACGCGCTCGCCCTCCTCCTGCCTTGCCTGACGGGCGGAGCTTGCGAACATCCGCAGAAAGCGGAAGGTGCAGCGCCCGCCCACCAGCAGGAACAGCTGGAACAAAAGCTCCATGAAGAGCACGCTCCTCGGCTGGTGATAGCCGAAAAGCGCCGCTGGCACATGGAACGCGCAATAGGCGAGGACGACGGATATTACCATCTCGGCGACATCATGGGCGCTGACGTAGCGCCAGAGATAGCGGTACATCCGGCGCGGCCAGAAGACCGCCGCCGTGACCAGGAACTGAACGGGCAGAGCACGAAACCACGGCTCAAGATATCCGGAAGGCACCTGCTCAAAGTCGAAGTCGAAGCGCACCAGCAGCGCAAGACCGCCCGCCACAATGATGAAAATGGCGTCCATCAGGAGGAAGAGCACCGTCTGGACGGGGACGCTTTTTTGAATCGTTTTCATACTATGCCCCCATGGATCTGCGGTAAAAGGCAGTCCCTCCACTGCCTTTTACCGTACTCTTTTGAATTCTCCGCTCAGCGGAGGGCGACGCCGTCAGACGCCTCGCAGATGTTCTTCCACGCCCAATGGGTCTGGGGGACATCCGGGTACTGGCGGGCATTCTCGTAAGACTGACCTGCCATGCAGCGGCCCAGCAGACGGTTCAGCAGAACGGCTGCCTGCGCGCGGGTGATGTGCTGATTGGGGGCAAACTGCCCGTTGCCGACGCCGTTGACCCAGCCGAAGGACGCCGCCGTAGAAATGGCGTCAAACGCCCAGTGGCTGGCGGGCACGTCGGTAAAGGTCTCTCCGCTCGCGGAGACCTGGGTGAAGCGGGCGCAGATGGTGACAAACTCGGCGCGGGTGATGGGCTGATTCGGGGCAAACTTGCCGTTGCCGACGCCCTCCACGATGCCAAGAGAGGCAAGGGCATTCACCGCCTCGGCGCACCAGAGCGTGTCGGGGACGTCCGTAAAGGTGGATTTGGAGGAAACCTTCTGCTCCTTCAGCAGGCGGTAGAAGATCTGCGCCACCTGTCCGCGGGTAACGGAGCTTGCGGGATAGAACCTGCCGTCCGCCATGCCCTGCATATAGGCAATGTCCTGATCGGTGTTCAGCTGCTTGGCGATGCCGGTCACATCGGGGTCGGCGACCATCACGGCGCGAACGGACACGCTGCTTTCGGGCATGGTGAAGGTGTAGACGCCGTCAGACTGCCTGCGCACGGGAATGTCGTTGCCGCTCACATCCTTGACCGCCAGATCGGAGAGGACATAGCCGTTCGACGCGGCGCTGTCCCGGATGACGGCGGTCTCACCCTTGGGCAGGGTATTCTTGTCCGCGCGCAGCGTGTTGTTCGGCACAGGCTCCACAACGACCTTGTGACCGTCGGGCGTGGGCACGACGGGCGGATTCACGCCGCTGTCCGAGCCGGTGGTGTAGGCCTTGAGCGTCACGGTCACGGTATAGAGACGGCCGTTGTCCCGATAGGTCACGCGGTTGACGCGGTCGACCGTGAGGTTTGCGAAGGTGGAGGAAAGGCTCTTGAGCGTATCCTTGAAGGAGCTGTCCACGCTGTCATAATACTTCTCAACGTACACATTCCACGCGCTCTCGCCCTGCCGGAACGCCTCGGCACCCGTGTCCACGATGGTTCTGAGGCCGGTTCCGGCGAAAATGCTCTCCAATTCGCCGTATTTGCTGTCGACGACGGAGGCAAGCTCCGATGCAAGGGGCGTGCTCATCGTGCCGTAGCGGCTGGAGGAGGCGCTGAGCGTCCGCTCCACGCCGTCGGCATCGGGACCGGAGATGGTCACGTCGACATAATAGGTCGTGGCTGCCAGCGCGGTCTGCGACAGCAGCGTGCACAGCACCAGCATCAGTGCCAGCGTTCTCGCAATGTTCCGTTTCATGTTCATCTTCATCCTCCATTGTATAATAAGTTGTAAGAATCACGTTTCTACTTTTTCAGACAATGCCCTCAAGATGCAGCGTCTCGCTGTGCAGCCTGCCCGGCAGGGCGCTGTGATGGGTGGCGAATACCGCCGCCGGATACGCGCCCGTCAGCTCTGTCAGCAGCTGTGCCTCCGTATCCTCGTCCAGCGCCGAGGTGATCTCGTCAAGCAGCAAAAAGCGCGGGGCGGAAAGCATCGCGCGGGCGATGGCAAGGCGCTGACGCTGTCCCGCGGAAAGACCGCCCCCCTCTTCGCTCAGGACGGTTTCAAGGCGGTCGGGCAGGTCGCGGACAAAGCCGCATTGCGCCCGATCCAACACCTCCCAAAGGGCGGCGTCATCCGCGTCGGGCTTTGCCAGCAGCAGATTTTCGCGAATACTGCCGGAAAAGAGCCAGGGCGTCTGTGGGACATAGCCGAACAGTCCCCGCACGGCAGCGGAGCAAGGGAGCTCCCCCCGCTCGGTTTCAAGGTATACCCGGCCCTGCTGGGGGTGATAAAGCCCCAGAATAAGGCGGAAAAGCGTGCTTTTTCCGCTCCCGGATATTCCCGTGAGGCAGGTCCAGCGATCGAGCGGCAGCCGCGCGGAAAAATTCCGCAGAACAGGCTGTTCCTCGCCCTCATAGGAAAAGGTGACATTTTCAAATACGATGGCGCGAAGGACGTCGTCCTCCGCCGCCGCTTGTCCCGGTGCCTCCCCGGGCAGGGAATACAGCTCATCCAGCCGCGCCTCCGCCGCGCGGACGGCTGCCAGCCGGGACTGAACGCCCGACAAGCCCGTGAGCGGGCTTTGGAACATCGCGAGGAGCTGTAAGAGCGCCGCAAGGTCGCCGAAGGAGAGCCTTCCTTCCCGAATGGCGATGCCGCCCCAGACAAGAAGAACGGCGTATCCAAGCTGCAATACGGCGGAAAACCCGGTTCCGACCCCCGTTGAGAAGACGCGCAGGCGCTTGCGCTCGCGCAGCCACTCCTTCTGCCGTCCTTCAAAGCGGCGGACAGCCTCCTCCCCCGCCGTCATGCTGCGCAGAAGCTCCGTATGCTCCAGGATCTCCTGCGTGCAGCCCGTCAGACCTTCCTCCGCCTGACGCACGCGCAGATGCCGCCGCGTCAGATACTTTCGCAGCAGCCGCCCGCCGGCGATCGCCAGCGCGCCCGCGCCTATGACCGCAAGGGCAAGGGGGATATTGACGAAAAACAGCGCGGATGCGGCGCAAAGCAGTCGGATGAGCTGCCCCGCCACCTGGGGGCGGCCGACGACCCGCCATTCGCAGACGGTGTAAGCGTCCTGCGTCAGGCGGCTGAAGACCTGCCCGCTGTGGTAGCGGCTGTATGCCTCCGCATCCTTGCTCAAAAGCGTATCAAGCGTGTTGCGCCGCAGCGATAGCGCCGCGCGGTCGACCGTCCTGCCGGAAAGCAGGTCAAGCCCGCCGTCGAGCAGCGGGAGAGCCAGCGCCAGAAAGAGCAGCGCGCCCCCCCATGTCCTGCCGCCCTCATCCAGCACCCGCCGGCTCACCAAGGCAAGCGCCGCGATGCCGAACGCCTGCGCGGCGATGCCTGCATACAGCAGCGTGAGCGGCGTTTTGTACGCGCCCGCCGCCTTTTTCTTCGACTGACTCATCTCATCTTCTCCCGCGTATCAGTCCCCTCCGTGCCCGCTGAAGGAATCGCAGCAGCCTCAGCAAGGGGCGACGGGCGGGAAAGGTATGGACCCAGAAGTGTTCATAAAGCCGGTAGGGCCGGGACAGGGCGGTCTCCTGCCAGTGCCTCTTGCGGCGAAAGGCGGTGACGTACGCAATGATCTGCGCCTCATCGACCTGCTCCCCTTCCCACTGAGCGTCGCCGCAGCAAATGCAGGTCTCTGGCGCACACAGGCGGATGACCCGGTGCAGGATATAGCTGCCGTCCGCCTTCTGATAGAGGGCGATATCGCCCCTTTGCACGCGGCGGTCGAGCCGCGCAAGGCGCACCATGTCCCGTCCATCGGCAAGAAGCGGCCACATACTGTTTCCTGTTACCGGAAGGAGCGCTTCTCCGTGCGCGAGCTGCTCATCGAGCAGTTCGCGCAGCTGCGCCATGGGGATCTGCCGGACCTGCATCTTACAGACCGTCCACCGCGCCGACGGGTCTCAGCTTGTCAAGAAAGGCGGCTGCGTCCGCCTCCGCCTGCTCCCGTTCGACCGAATACACGGCGCATAAGGCGTCTCCAAGGCTTTGGAGCGTCTGTTCCTGTTCCAAAAGGTCCCATAAAAATGCGCCGGTCTCGTTTACGGAGATCATTCCCGGAAACGCTTCGGCAGCCGCCCCCAAAGGGACGATGACCGACATATCTGCGACCCGGCGCAGGATGAAATTCTCATTTCTTCGCATATTCCCTCTCCTGTTCTGCACGCGCTGCGGTGAAGATCGCGTCGCTGCGGCAAAGGAGCGTTTCCAGCGCATCCCCCGTCAGACGCTTTTTGGCAACGGCAGCGGCAGGGCCCAGATCGGGTGTGCGCCGCTGTGTGCCGTGACAGTCGGATGCAAGGAAAAAGGATTGCCCCTCCCTCAGCAGCCGAAGGAGCTTCCACCGCTCCATGGGATGCAGCAGGCATCCGGCGCTGAGCTGGATGGGGACGTTCAGGCGATACAATTCCTGTATGTGCTCTTTCTTCTGCCGCCCCAGATACCGCTCCAGATGCGCCAGCACCGGCGTAACGCCGCTCTGTGCCGCCAGAGAGTAAAGCTGGTCGATCATACTATTGTTCCAGAGGGTGAAGGGCAGTTCCAGCAGCAAATAACGGCTCGAACCGAGACACAGCGCCTCAAGATCGTCCCAATGGTTCATATTTGGCATCCATGCCACCTCTGCACCCAACACAAGGTCAGGAAAAGGTTCGGCGGTTTTCTTCATCGCTGCGGAAAGATGCTCCCAAGCGGCTTGCCGACGCGCGAGAAACTGCTCTATGCTCTCCCTGTCCCGATGAAAATGGGGGGTGAGCGCTACACCCGTAACGCCCTGCGCTGCCTCCATGCGGAGCATTGCAAGACTGGCTGCCGTGTCCGGCGCGCCGTCGTCCATGCGGGGCAGAATATGGGTGTGAAGATCGGTCATGGGATGCTCCGTTCCCCGCTGTCCGGCTTCTCCTGTCCGTATCCGTAACCGTAGCCGTGCCCATAGCCGTAGCCGTAACCGTAGCGGTGGCGTCGATAGCCGTATTTCCGATATCCGTAGTATCCGCTCTCCCTCGTGACCTCGTTGAGAACAAAGCCGAGGATCTTGGCATGGGAGCGCTCTAACTGCTCCACCGCGCGCAGGACGCTCCCGCGCTCGGAAAGACCCGCGCGTACCACGAACAGCACGCCGCTGCTCTCCGGCACCAGAACGCAGGCGTCCGTCACCAGATTGACGGGAGACGTATCGAGAATGATGTAATCATAGTTCTCCTGCAAGCTGTCAAGCAGCGCTTTCATGCGGGAGGAACCGAGCAGTTCCGACGGGTTGGGCGGCACGTCGCCGGCAAAAATGACGTCAAGATCCTCAATGCCGGAATCATGGATGGCCTTTCCCAGCAGCTCCGGCTGGATGAGCAGGTTGCTCAGTCCTACCTTTTCCTTCGCGGACAGCAGACGCGCCAGCTTGGGACGGCGCAGGTCACAGTCGATCAGAAGGACGCGCTGCTTCATCTCCGCATAGGAGATGGCAAGGTTGAGTGCGGTGATGCTCTTTCCTTCGGATTGCATGGCGGAGGTCACGATCAGGACCTTGCACGCCGTCTCGTCCGCCAGGGAAAAAGTCACGTTGGTCCGCAGGGTCTTATAGGACTCACGGATGAAAAAATCGCTCTTTTCCGAGAGGATGTTTTTCCGCTCCACTTCCATGATCGCCGCGGTATCCGGCGCGTCGTGCCGCCGCGATCTCCGCAGAAGAGAAAAATGCTTCTTTTTCATGTCGCCTTACCTCTCTCCGCCGTGCTCCTCGGCTTTTTGTGCGCTGAGACCTGCCTTTTTCCGCTCATTCTCCGCAAAGGAGGGGATCTGCCCCAGCATGGGCAGATCGAAAAGCTGCGTCAGGTCTTCCTCGTTCTTGATGCGAACGTCCATCAGATACAGCAGCGTGACATAGACGACCGCGAGAAGCAGACCTGCCGCGCAGCCCAAAAGGGTATTTTTCCGATAGCTTGGGGTGTAGCGGCTCGTGGGCACCTTGGCATGGTCGATGATCTTGGTGGAGCTGCCTTCGACGAATTCCTCGATCTCGCCGGGGGCGACGGTCGCCACCGCGTTGGCGATCTTCGCCGCCATCTCCGGATCGGGGTGGGAGATGTACACGGAGAACAGCTCGGTCTCATCCACCTGCGCCGTCGTCATCATGTCGCGGATCTCCGCTGCCGAGTAATCGAGCTTCGCGTTCTTTACCACCTTTTCCAGCACGGTATCGCTGCGGATGATGTTGACATAGGTGTTGACGAGCTGCTGGGAGGTCGCCAGGTTGGCCGCACTGATATAATCTACCTGCTGATTCGCCTTCACGTTGTTGACGTAAATGGTGACGTTGGCACGATACAGCGGCGTAATGAAATTGGCGGTATAGATCAGGGAGATCACCGCGGCGGCAAGCGCGCACAGCAGGATCAGCCGCCACCGCCTGAGGTAAAGCAGCAGCAGCTTCCAAAGGTCGATCTCCAGAATGTCGCTGGATCGGTTGATGTTGGATTCGTTCATGGTTGTATTTCCCTTTCTGTCTGCGTTTGGACAGATCTTGAGCGGGGCTTTCCGCCCCTTTTGGCGAGAGACCGCCTGAATAGTCTAAAGGCGGCACAAAAAGCCGCATATCAGTCGGTACTCTTTGTGCCGCTTCCGTCCACTGGCAGCGGGCAGCACGGCGTTTGCGTACTGCCTCCTGTCAATCGATGGGTTTGGCTTGATCCGGGAACAGTTTCTCCCGGACAAAATAGGCGGCGCTGTCGTCATTCCGGCAAATCAGCCGGAACACGTTCGTCTCCCGCAGGAGACGGTCTGCCGCGGCAAGCAGCCGATCCATGTCCTCCCGATGCAGACGGAAGGGGGTCTGACTCAGCAGCAGAGGTAAAGCCTCCGCCGGAGTGAGCGGCTGTAAAGCGTTTTCCTCCCCCTGAAAGAGGAAGCAGATCGCGCGCAGGGGCGCGCTGCGATTCTGATGCAGCGCCTCCTTGCCGCACCATGGCGTGCCGTAGACCTGCCACACACCGCTTTCGCGGCGCAGGGCGGGCTTGTCGTCGTTGAGGATGGACGCGCCGAACAGGCGCACCCATTTTTCCGTGTGGGTGGATTTCCCCGTGCCCGGCGGCGCGGAAAAGCACACGGCCTGTCCGCCGTATTCCACCGCCGAGGCGTGAAGCATCATCCCCTCGTGGGAGAGAAGCCCCACGGCAAAGCAGTCGCCTGTGGCGATGTACTCCGCAAGGTCCTCCGTTTCCAGCTCGGGACAGAGCGACAGCGCCTGCGCGCCGCCCACGCGGATGGTGATATCCGCCGCGCCGCCGCGGGCGGAGGTCCGATAGACCTCCGCCTGGGCAGCCGTGCGTCCCTTGGGGGACATTTCAACGATCAGATCAGCGATTCGGTAACGCATTACTTTTTGGAGATCTTTCCATTCTCGCTCCAGTAGGTGCGATTGCTCGTGACGCTGGCAGCGGTCCCGAAGGGCTTGTAGCCCCATTGCTGCAAGGCAACCTCGTCCTCTTGCGACCCCGGAGCGGCCAGCGCCTCCAGCGGCGCAAGCAGGATCAGCTCGGCGGACGGAGCGATATAAGGTTTTTTTATCGTTTTCATCATGCTGATTCACTCCGTTTACGGGTTGGGGATGTTCAGCGCTTTAAGGAATTTGTCGAGGATATCCTTCTGCGCAGGATCGAGTTCACCGGGGTTCGTCCAAGCGTCCTCGAAGCTCAGATTTCGCGGATCACTCTGCTGCTTTCCACCGTTGTCGAACGATGCCTGCGCGGTGGCAGAGATCTTCGTCTGATAGGCAGCGGTGTCGTTCTTGTTGAAGGAACGCATCAGGTATGCCTCGAAGAAATAGGCGCCCTCAGCATCTTGAACGACTTCGCTCGTGCTCGTCCCTCCCCCAGTGGGCATTAAGGGAATCGTCTTACCGGTTATTGTACAGCCGTATTTCTTTTCCGTCTTATCGATATCCGTCAGGGTAAAGCCCAGCTTCGTCAGGTGATTCTTTGCCGCTTCATCGCCTTGGAATTTGCCGATGAAGAACAGCGCACACTCCGGGGCCTTCAGCTCAAAGCGGTAGCCGGTGACGGAGATGTTGAAGCGGTGGAAGGACAGATTTGATGTACCATTTTCCGTCACCGAAATGGCAACATAGCAATCGTAGGTATCACCCGGCGTCTGGTAGGTCGGGGCGCAGCCCGTCACCGTACCGACGATCTTGCCGCTCGGGGCGATATACTCCTTGCTCGAGTTGTCCATGCCGTAAAGCTTATAGACGTTCGTTACCGAGATATCGCCTGTCACCGTGCGGCCGTTCAGGTCGAGATAGAGACTCTTGTTGTTGACGCTGATAGTTTTCTCGGTGGTGTTGTGCAGCAGCTTGATATAGTTCGTCGGAGCGGTGTTGCTGTCCGGCGAGTACGCGTTGACCGCGGCTTCCAGGGTGGAATAGGTGTCCCCCTGCGTGCCGTTGTTGATGATCGCCGCGACGTCCTTCACCCATGTGCCGTTGCCGCAATCCTGGCATTTGCAGTAGGTAAAGGTAGCACCGGCGCTGGCTTTTGCGGTTTCGGTGTAGCTGTCGTTAGCGTTTTTCAGCTTGGCGGGGGTGATGGGGATGTCGGCGTAGGAGATATCGGTACCATTTTGTTTGGCTTGACGGGTTGTTTCTTTATTGCCGGACATATTCTTCTGAACAAACTTGCCGGTCCCCTCGCTGGAGCAGATATTCGCGCCGCTGTTCGTGGTGTAGACGCTGCCCGCCGCCGTCAACGTGCCGTTGACATTGATCTTCGCATCGACAAGATCAGCTTCTTTTCTCACGTGCCTGTCCGGCGTTGGAGAGTAAAGGATAGGCTTGAATTCCGCGTCGTAGCAGTATTTTCCCCACTCGTTTGTCTCTGTGTTGTAGTCGTAAACGTACAGCGACTTGTCAGTCGATACTTTCAACTCTGCACCCTGCGCAATCGTGATCTGCGCCCCCGGCAGCAGTGCTGCGTCGCAGTTCACCGCAATGTTTCCCGACAGGATATTTAATGTCATATTGTTGCTGACGGGCAAAACATAGTTTTCTGAGTTCATAGTATAAGTCGCAATACTCAGAGCAAGGCTGTCGAGCGAGGCTGAGCCTGTCGTCGTATAGGTTATACGGTCGGTTTTCGGGTCGTATTTTTTTGTGAGCGTCCCGTCGTAAATTCGGAACAGACTCTTTTTACTTCCGATAAAGTCGATCGTTATACTTTTTGTGTGCACTACTGCAGCATCAACAGAAAAATACGCTTTTTCTGTCGCTCCATTTTGAATTGTCAGCGGCGCTTCGATATTTTGCACATAATATTGCGAGATAGGGAAAACCCTGTTAGTGAAAGACATGGTCATACTTAACGTCGCGTTTCCGCCGCGCCAATCCATTACTTGGAAGTACTCATAGACTGTCGCCCCGGAGTTGGCGGTGATCTGTCCATCGCCGGTGATATAGCCCCATGCATAGAGGTTCGCGTCGCGGTTCAGCTTGATGGCGCTGCCCTCCTGCATGATGATCTGTCCATACGGTCCGGTTGCCTTACAGCAGCTGCCTGAACTTCCTGCGAAATGCTTTCCGCCAACACTGATCGCGCCGTTGACCATGATGGACGAACCGGGCGCCATGGTTAAGGTCTTATACGCCTTTTGCGTTTCTGCTGTGTTCACATAGCCAGGTTCGCTCGTATACAGCGTTCCCGCCGCATCAAAGGGGATCAGCAGGGTAATTCCAGCCGGAATGGTATAGCTGCCGTCGATAGAACCATCGGTCGCCAAGGTAATCTTGGACTGACCGTTTGTCTGTGCATAGGTAACCGCATCGCCCAGATCGTCAAACGGTTGTCCTCCGGTTTCAAACAGGGCCGCCGTTTTACTTGCGAACCGCGCTGTGATGGTACGGTCACTGTCAAAGTTCAGATCGGTCTTGGCATCGATGCTGATATATTTCTCGTTAGAAACATCATACCAGCCCAAGAACTGATAACCGTCTGCCGGGGTTGCCACGACCTGATAGGCGGTCGTGGAGCTTTGGGTATTAGCGTACGCCTCGGTGATCCTCTTCCCATTCACGGTGTAGCTGCCGTTCTTGGCGGGCTGAAAGGTCACGGTGGGGTTCGCCTCGGATATCAGATTCACGTTGGTTATCGTGATCTCGGTTCCGCCCTTATCTTTTCCGGACTTAATGTAGACCTTGATGCTCTCGTCCTTCTCAAGCTTCTTGGAGAACGTACCGCTCGGGGGGTTGCCGTCCACCTTAATCGTACCTTTGTTCAGTACGAAAGTATAGTCAAAGGACAGCGTCGCCGATGTGGTCTTTTTGTTGGTGATGGTCAGGGTAGACTCGTAACGATACCATATAACAGAACCTTTGTCAGATGTAACCCGACCGAAGAGTCCTTCTCCATTGACGCTCCACGGATCTTCCGCGTCACCTGTAAAGCTCAAGCCGATGCTCTCATCGGTTAAGTTAAGGTTTCCCTTGTTCGCCGCCAGCGCCGGCAGCGTCATCGCCGGAAGCATCGTCAGTACTGTGACAAACGTCAGGAGCAGCGACACCAAGCGCCTGCCGATTCGTTTTTTCATTCCGTCGTCCTCCTGTTTTTCTTTCTTTCATAATTCACCGTTTTTGCTGCCGTCCCTGCGGCAGCAAAAACGGATCTTTTGCCTTACTTCTTGGAATTCAGAACTGCCTGCAGCAGAGCACGCGTATCCTCGTTATTGAATGCACTGGGGTCGGAAATGTTGAATTGACCATTGTAGCCGTTGATGATCTGTAGTGCGCCAAGATAGCCGCCCACATCCGCCGTAAATCCCTTAGTGTTAGATTCGCAATACTCATCATAGCTATCATACCCTATCATAGTCTCAAACAAAGTATCGATTTCTTTAAGAGACTTGGGAGGGTTTTCCATCGCTTTCTTAAAATCAGGGTCGCAACCCTCTGAGTTTGCATAGCCGGTCATAATTCCGTACAACATTGCGGAATAGGGGAGTGCGCCGTATTGCGCTGTTATTTTTTCGTCCGCCTTTGGATCAGTGAGCAATAAGTTCGCAATCTCATCCGCTTTCATATTTTTGGCTTTATCGGCGACATAAAGGACGGTGGCATTAGCAATTTCTTCAGGGGTGGGTTCTCTGCCGCCAATTCTCTCCTTCAGAGCTTTCTCAAATGCGTCAGCGTCATCGCCCAAATAAAAACGAACCCTCTCAAGAGGCGTGCTCCCTTTATCGCTTTTATTGAGGAATTCTGACACGAACAGAGAGGTGAGGCTGTTCATGGTTTTTGCCAGTTCTTCTTCTTTGCCGCTCAGATTGGACTGCAAGAATTTTTCAAGCTGTGTCTGCTGTTCTGCGGACAGGCCGGGCAGAACGATTGAGCCAAAATCATTCGCATACTTATCCGTGCGGTACTTCACGGTGTTTTCCCAGTTAGAGCCGAAGGCATCGGACAGCCACTTTTTAACGACCTCCGCATTACCGCCGTCAGAAGTAACGGTAGCGTTGTTCTTGGTGACGATCACGCGGCCCGTTACGCCGGGGTTCTCATACTTGCCGATCTCACCGGCGTAGATGATGTTCTTATACAGAGTCTCGTCCAGACCCTCGTTGGTGCGCTTAATGTAGCCGCCGTAGCCCACCGTGCCGATGCCGGCTAAAATGCCGATGATCGCGATGACCACAATAAGCTCTACCAGCGTAAAGCCTGCGCTGCCGCGCAGCTTGTTCCTCACTTGCTTTTTCATGTTGTATCCTCCTCAATATATTTGTTTTCTTTTTGAGAATTATATGAACAGATGATTACTCTGTGGTTTCCCCTTGCGTTTTCCATTTCAGCACGCCGTAGCCCACGATGCGCTTATCGTTCAGATCGTAGCGCTGGACGGCGACCCTGCCGCCGCTGTTGCCCTCGATGGTGTAAAGGAAATTCCCTTCCACGCACAGCACCGCGCCGACGTGGTCGGGGTCGCTTTTCCCGTCCCAATCGAAAAAGACATAGTCGCCGGGGATGGGCATATTGTTGGCGTCACCGCGTTCGCGCCACATACGGCTATCCTTGAATCCCTTCATGCCCTCATCCACGTCTGCGAATCTGGGCGGCGCACCGTCGATGGAGGTTTTCTGCTGATCGGCTGCCCACGAGAGGAAACAGCCGCACCAGGGGGTGTATTGGTTCCAGCCGGGGTGACTCTCGTAGTTATCGATGTACCATTCGGAGAAGTAGCCGCTGCCGCCCTTGATCTCTCCCCTGCTGTCGTACTGGTTAGCGAGGGTCTGCAAAAACTGAAAGCGCGCTTTTTTCTCCACCTCGGACAATGTAGTGGAGTCCGGCAGGGTGGGCTCTTTCGTCAGGATATCTTCCGCCTCCGCTTTGCCGACGCTGTCGCCCTCGATCCCGGTGCGGCAGAAAACGGAGGTGCTGTAGCTGTGCGCCGCGGTCGCGAAGGTGAAGGTCACGAGGCTGCCGTCCAGATCGACCCGCGCGCCGCGCAGGTTGTCCAGCAGCACCTGATCGCCGCTCGTGCCGCTGCGGAGCTTACCGCTGTTGTAGCGCAGCAGCACCGCGCCGGGAGTGCCGTCGGCAGTCTTTCCCTGTAGCTGCCAGCCGTCGGAGAGCGGCTCCACGCGGTAGATCTTGCCGCTGGCGGAGAGATCCTCCAGCGCGGAGAGCACGATGCGCACGGTCTGCTGCTCGCCCGCCTCCTTCTGCGTCGTTTGATGCACCCGCAGTCCGAGCAGCATTAGCGACGCTGCGGCTGCCAGCACGATGGAGCTGACAGCGACGGTCACCAGCAGCTCGACCATGGTAAAGCCGCTGTTGTTTCGTTTCATTCGCTCGTCCCCCCCTTTTCCGCTGTCAAGTGGGTGATGGTATAGGTGTTGTAGCTGTGCGTCGCCTTGCTGACCTTGGCGGTGTACTTTATGACTTCTTTGAACGTTCCGTTGGGCTGTGGCTCCTGTTTCTCGATTTTTTTCACTTTGTATTTGAGTTCCATTTTGAGCTTTGTCTCGATGCGAACGGCATCGTTCGCGTAGGTAAGGGCAAAGGTGCAGCACTCGCTGCCGGTCTCGGCGGAATCGGGGGGTGTAAAGGTACAGTTACCGACTTTTTCCTTCACAGCGCTAAGGTGTGCAAGGTATTTTCCCTTTGCCTCTGCCTTTGCATCATCTTCCGATTCGTATTCCGCGGATTCCTGCAAGGAGCTTACGTCCTCCGCCAGCGCCACGAATTTTTCGATCTCGCCCTCCGCCTGATAGAGCTGCCGCGTCTGGCGGATGGAGCGCTCCTGCGCCTGATAATTTTTCAGCGCGGCGGTGCAGACGGACACGGCGACGGCGCACAGCACCAGAACGACGATGAGCACATATACCAGCGCGTAACCGCCGTTGTCTTTCCAGAGCTTCTTCATGCGCCACCGCCTTCCGGCGACACGGCACGGACATACGTTTCCACCGTGACGAGCGGCTCCGTGTGCTTATCCGATACCGTGACATGATAATAGGGGTCGCTGCTGTTGTCTTTCTCCGTTTTGATCGTCACATTGGGGAACTCGCTTTCGTGGTAAGCGGGACTTGCCTCCGTGACGCCGTTCTTCATCAGGGTCTCCACGGCGGTACGGACGTTCAGATGGGCTTCCATCACGGCCTGGCTGTGGGCGTTGATCCGTCCCGCCAGAATGAGGCTCGTGCAGATGGGCGCGGAGATCAGGCCGATGATGGCGATCGCCACGACGACCTCCAGCAGCGAAAAGCCCGCTGTTCTCTCTTTCCCGATCTTTTTCATGCCTTGTCTCTCCCAATGGGTCAGTTGAAAATGTCCGTCTTACCGGTCGCGGGCGGCGTTACGCCCGGTTCCTCATAGGTGTTCTGAGCGGACGGCATCAGATACAGCGTCAGGGTCATCTGCCCGTCCAGCAGCTTCTTTTCGCTGTCGTAGTTGAAGGTGGCATACCGGATGGAGGTAATGCGCTCATCCGTTGCCAGCGCGTGCACCATGTTCTTGAACTCCTGATAGGAGGCGTGATAGTACACCGTCAGGTTCAAGCCCTCAAGGAGTGCGCCATCGCTCAAGGCCTGCATCGGCGTGATCTCACCGAAAGAAAACTCGATGTCGCCGCCGCTCCCGAAGCGCTGAAGGAAAATATCGTGCAGCTTCTGGGTGTAGCCCAGCTCCTTACTGCCGGTCCCCAGCGTTTTTTCCAGATACAGCAGATAGAGGATCTGATCTTCTTCCTTCATATCCGCGGGGAAGTTCTCATAAAGCGCGGCGCGGCTTTCCTCGATCGCGGCCTCTGCCGGCTCAAGCTGATCCTGCACGTCCTTGTACATCTCGTTTTCGACGATGGTGGTTTGCAGCGCGGTGATCTGAGCATTTAACTGATCCCGCTCCATGACGTAAGCTTCACTGCGGGGGCGGTAGCCCAGAACATACACCAGAACGGCGACCAACAAGAGCAGGACTGACAGGACAGCCTTCCAGTTTCTACCGATCACTTTCACTGGCCCACCTCCACTTTCTCAACCTTGGCGTCGCGATCCAGACCCTTGCGCGTCTGCTCCGCCTGGATCAAGGACTCGTCATAGGTCAGCACGACCGTCAGGTAATAGCGGTTGTCGGCAGGCTTCTGCGTCTGAGAAGCGCCGGTGTTGAAGATATCCGGGATGCCTGAGCCGCCGGTTTGATTTTTGAGTTGATTCATCAGGATCCACATCAGCAGATCGTTTTCATCCATGCCCGTGTTGCCGGAGGTGCCGGATGTACCGGAGGTCTGCTGATTCTTCCGCAGCAGCGCGTTGACCGCGGCCACAGTGGCGGCATCCCGCTGGAACGCCGCGCCGCTGTTGATCTCCTTTTGGAGCGCCACGAGATCCAGAGCGGTATTGGCCTCTTTGATCTCGCCCATTTCCTTGGCAAGATGGAGCGCAAGCTTGCCGCTCAGCGTCTGATTCTGCCGAATGAGCGCGATCGTTGCGTTGACATTCGTCTTGTTGTCAGTCAGGATATTCAGCAGGTTCGGCAGATATTTGTTCAGCATCACATCGTCGCTCTCATAGAACATGCGGTGCTGATCGGCGTTTTTCCAAATGTCGTCAAAGATCTTGTCGTACAGGATCTGGTCCTTTTCCTCACGGGCGATATCCTCGCGCATCAGCAGGAAAAACTGATACATGGCGGCAGGATCGTTTTGCAGCAGCGAGCGCAGCGCCGCCTTTTCCTGCGCGACAGTGGCGCTCTTGAGCAGGCTGTCGAGCGGGAAGGAATACTGCTGCACCGGGCCGTAGACGGCTTGCAGCGCGTTGAGCTGGTCGTGGCTCAGGTATTGCAGAGCGAGACGCAGACGCGCGATCTCGGTCGTCTCGACCGACGGAGCGGTGGTCGTGCCGCCGCTCGGCGTGGTAGGCGTGACCGGCGTGCCGGAATTGCCGGGACGGCTCGGAACGCTGGGGGTGCTCGGCGTGCCGCCGGTGCCGCCTCCACTGCTGCCGCCTCCGGGGAGCAGACCTTGCAGGAAATCAAGGTTATCGGGGGAAATGGTCATGCCGACCTTCTCCATCATGTCGGCGTAGCTTTCGATCTTCTGGATGGTCGCTTCGTCAACGCCCGCGGCACGCAGCAGCGGGAGCGTGTCCTTGATCATTTTGCCGGTGATGCCGTTTGACGCGTTGGGGAACAGCTCATCGAGGGAATAGCCGCCCTCGGTGGGAGGTTCTTCCGTACTGCTTTCCGTGGTACTATCCGTTGTGCTTTCCGCAGTACCATCCGTTGCGCTTTCCTCCGTGCCCGGCACGGGGGACTCCTTCTCCGCTTTCTCGTACAGCGCAGCGATCATTTTGTCCGGGGAGTAGGCTTCCCGCGGGCCGATGGTCAGGCTGGAAACGGTGTTGAGGGTCATGAAGGGCACGTCGCGCAGCGCCACGAGGAAATAAGCGGCGTCCTCCTTGCTCTGGAAGGCGACCTGCGCCGCAAGACACAACTCGGTCGTGCTCAGAGCGGTCACCGTTGACTTCTTGGGGAGCTTTGCCTCCAGCTCGCCCAGCACCAGTTCAAGGTTGTCGTTATATGTCCGAACGGAGTCGAATACGATGTCCCAGTCGGCGCTGTAAGCGTCGTACATACTCGAATAGTTGTGGTAGTTCTCCGCGCAGCCAGCGTTCTGCTGAGCAAGCGCCGTCAGGCGGTCCTGCTGTGCGCGCAGACCGTCCAGCTCCGTGCTCCACGACAGCTTGGAGGTCAGCAGCAGCAGTACGGACGCCGTCAGCGCCGCGCCGCCAAGGAACACAAGACCGTACTGCCACGCGCGGTTGATGGGTGCGCGCGCGCCGGTGATGTGGTTCAGCTCCGGGTCGCCGAAGTCAAGGGCGGTGAGCGCCGCGCCCTGACAGAGCAGCCACTGCGCGCCGTAGTCGGTCTCCGCCATTTCGACAGGGACATTCAGCAGCGACGCGAGCGCCGGGGCAAGCCCCGCCTCCTTCCCCTGACCGCCGGAAAGCACGGCGCTCGTCAGGCGGGCGCGGCCGGGCATGGCGGAGAAGTAGTCGAGCACGATGCCCGCCTCATTGAGGTCGTCCTGCTGGGAATAGCCCCGCTGCAGCAGGCGCTGCAGCTTGACCTGCCCGTTGTGGACGAAGGTCAGCAGCAACAGCTCGCTCTCGGCGTTGATATAGAGGCAGACGCCGTCGTCCGTATCCGCGGAGGACTTCGCGTGCTTTGGCAGGGCAAAGTCCGCGTCTACGGCGGTGGCGTGGCTGTGACCGCAGAAATCGACGGCGGCAACGCTCAGCCCCATGCTGTTGGCAAGGGCGTAGTAGCGGTGGAGCATCGCGCGCGGCACCGCCCAGAGCTGCACGCGCAGAAGACGCGCGTCCTCGCGCGCCTCAACGCCCACGCTCTCCCACGAAAGCTGATACTCGCCCGGGTCAATGGGGAAATACTCGTCCATGTTCGCCAGCAGCATCTGACCGAGGCGCTGCTGCTTTTTGACCGCGGGGACGGTGACGCTCTCGCTGATGACCTGCGTGGAGCAGAGCGAAAAGACCACCTTACGGCAGCGGCGGAACAGCCCCTGCCGCAGAACCGGCTCCATCGCGTCCCGCAGGGCGTCCAGCCCCACGAGCTGACCGTCCTCGACCGCGTTCGGCGGCGTGGGCAGGATGACCCGCTCGGGAATGGCGTCGCTGCCCAGCGTCATCTGGGCGATGCGGATCTCCCGCTCGGTGATCTGCACCACCAGCGCCCTGCCGCTCAGCTTTTGCTTGCTCATAAGTGTTCCCTCCCGGACTGTGGGAATGGCACAGCCGTCCCGAAGAACGGTTCTGCCCCTCCCACAGGCTCTTGTTTTTCTCTCGCGGGCAGGTCCGCGCCTGCCCTGTTTCTCTCCCGTGTTACAGCCCAAAAAGGCCAAGATACGCCGCGATGAGCCGGTCGCCCCACAGCGCCGCGACCCAGATGCCCGCGGCAAGATACGGCCCGAACGCCAGCTTGCGGGGCGCGCCGCGTTTCATGCGGACCGAATGGATGATCGCGCCGGAAACGCTGCCGAGGATCATCGCAAGAAGGATGCGCTGCCAGCCCAGCAGCAAGCCCGCCGCCCCCATCAGCTTCACATCCCCCATGCCAAGGCCGTTGCCCTTCGTCACGAACCACAGCAGGAGGAAAAAGAGGCTCACCGAGAACATGCCGATGAGATAGGTCTTCCAGTGAGATGCGTCCGCGGCAAGCTGCACCGCGCCCAGCAGGAAGATCGCAAGGTTCAGCCCGTTGGGGATCTCGAAGGTGCGCCAGTCGATGAGCGCCACGACCGTCAGCAGGGAGAACAGCAGCGAATACAGCACCGCGCGCAGCGGCTCGGCCTGATACAGCCACGCCGCGAGCAGCCATGCCCCGCCGCTGAGCGCCTCCACCACGGGGTACTGGGCGGAGAGCTTCTCGCCGCAGGCGCGGCACTTCCCTCCCTGCATCAGCCAGCTTGCCACGGGAATCAGCTCGTACCAGTGCAGACGATGGCCGCAGGCCATGCAGTGGGACGGCGTTTTCACAAACTCCTCCCCGCGCGGCAGGCGGAAGATCAGCACGTTGCAGAAGCTGCCGACGCACAGACCCAGCGCCGTCCAGAGCAGCAGCAAAAGACAGGTCATGGGAAAAATCTCCTTTTCGCTCAGGGGTCTCCCCCGCCCGCCCGGGTGATAGGGATACCGGACGGGCAGGGCGTTGTTTCAAATCGCTTGGGGCTGATGTAGGGGTGGATTACTTGCCCGTGGTCTTCGGGGCCAGCGTCCACTTTGCATTAGCGGAAGCAGTTGCAGCCGTCCACGTTGCGCTGTCAGCGGTCTTCAAAGTGACAGTACCGCAGTAGTCAGAGATTTTGACTTCGGTGCCAGTAGTGTCTGCCGCCGTATAAACCTTAGCCTTGTCGGAAGCAGATGTGAATTCGATCTTGGTGACATTAACGTCGGGAGTGCCGGTAGCGTCCTCCGCGACCTTCTTATCGGTATAAGCAAAGACGGCAGCTGTCTTGACAGAGTCGAGCTGGGTGTAGTCGGCGGCCTCGTTGGCCTTCTTGATGTAGCCGGAGTAAGCGGGAACGGCGATACCGGCGAGGATGCCGAGGATCGCGATGACGACGATCAGCTCAACGAGGGTAAAACCGGACTTGGAACCAAACTTTTTCATAGGAGTTTTCTTCCTTTCTTTGTTTTGCGTCGGATTTTATATCATCGCCATGCGGCACGGGCCCCTATCTCCCGCTCCTGAATACACGGCTTGGATATACGGATTTACAGGTATTTGTCGAATGCCTTGGTCATGTTGATCATCGGCAGGTAGATGGCCAGCACGATGATGACGACGAAGACCGCCATGAAGATGATGATGGCGGGCTCCATCAGGTTCAGGAGCTTTTTGGTGGCCTCATCTACTTCTTCATCATAGTAGTCGGCGACCTTGCCCATCATGCTTTGCAGGTCGCCGGTCTCCTCGCCCACGCCGACAAGATTCGACACCATGGGCGGAAAAATACCCGTCCGCACGAGGCTCTCCCGCAGGGGCGTGCCCTCGGCGACCATGCCGCGTGCGTCGCGGATGGCCTCCAGATAGTAGATGTTGCCCATGTTGCTGGCGGCAAGGTCCATGCTGTCCGTCAGCGTCAGGCCGGAGCCGATCAGCACCTCCATCGTGCGGCAGAAGGTCGCGCAGGCGGTCTTGACTGTCAGGTTGCCCACCACGGGGGTCTTGCGGGCGAGCCAGCCGAAAAAGTGCTTGCCCTTGTCGGTCCTGTGAAACAGGACGCCGCCCACGATCAGCACTGCCAGCACCAGTAGCGGCACCCACCACCAGACCTTGAACCATTCGCAGACCGCCATCACGCCCTGCGTGAGCTTGGGCAGCTCCGCGTCCATATCCTCAAAGGTCTTGAGGAAGTTGGGGATGATCTTCGTCATCATGACGATCAGCACGATGATCATGACCACGATCAGTACGCAGGGGTAGATCATGGCGCTGGTCACCTTGCTCTTGGTGCGCTTGCTGCGGTCGAAATAAAGCTCCATCTGGCGGAAGGATTCCTCCAGATTACCGGAGGATTCGCCCGCCGCCACCATGTTCACCAGAATGGCGGGGAAGATCTTGGGATGGCGGCGCATGGAAGAAGCAAGCGATTCGCCCTTTTCCACGTCCGCCTGCATTTCGCGGATGGCGGCGCGGAGCTTTTTGTTGCCGGTCTGCTGCCCGAGCATGGAAAGCACGGACGCGACCGACACGCCCGCGCGCAGGATGGAGACGAACTGACGGCAAAACACCGCCATGTCCTTCGCCTTGGGCTTGCCGAGGAACGGGATCTCGATATCGCGGTTGAGGGTGGTCTGCTCCTTAATGTCTAAAATCGTATAACCGGCGCCGCGAAGGGAGCTTTTCGCGGTCTCGATGGACGACGCATCCAGAGAGGAGCGGACGCGCTTTCCGTTTCGGTCGATCGCCGTATAGTTGAATCCGGGCATGGAGCCGCCCTCCTTTCTCAGGTCTGCCGCCCTGTCTTGAATTTATCAGGCTCGTTGGCGGCGGCGAGGGCAGTCTCCAGCGAAATCACATGACGGTCGACAAGATCCTCCAGCGCGTCGTCCAAAAGCTGCATCCCGTACCGCTTGCCGGTCTGGATGGCGCTGACGATCTGGAAGGTCTTGCTTTGCAGGATCATGCTGCGAATGGCGGGGGTGACGACCATGATCTCGAATACCGCCGTGCGGCCGCCGCCGATCTTCGGCAGGAGGGTCTGGCCCACGGCACACTCCAGCACGTCCGCCAACTGGATGCGGATCTGGTTCTGCTGCTCGGCGGGGAACGAGTCGATGATACGGTCGATGGTGTTGGCGGCGCCCTTGGTGTGCAGCGTGCCGAACACCAGATGGCCCGTTTCGGCGGCGGTGATGGCGGTGGAGATGGTCTCCAGATCGCGCATCTCGCCGACTAAGATCACGTCGGGGTCCTGACGCAGCGCAGCGCGAAGTCCCGCGGCAAAGCTGCCGGTGTCCGCGCCCACCTCGCGCTGGTTGATGATACATTGATCGCTCGCGTGCAGGTATTCGATCGGCTCCTCCAGCGTGATGATGTGGCGGCGCTGGGTGTGGTTGATGTGGTCGAGCAGCGCCGCGAGCGTGGAGCTTTTGCCCGAGCCGGTCGGCCCGGTGACGAGCACCAGTCCGCGGGGTTTATCCGCCTGCGCCACCACCACGGGCGGAAGGCCCAATTCCTCGGCGGTGGCAATGCGCAGCGGCAGCAGGCGAAGCGCCAGCGACGTCATGCCCCGCTGACGGAACACGTTACAGCGCATACGCACCAAATCGTGATAGGTCACGGCGAAGTCCGCCTCGCCCATTTCATGAAATTCCTTGAGAAGTCCGGGCGTGATCAGCTCCTGCACATAGGCGGTGGTATCCGCCTCGGTCAGCGGGACCTCCCCAAAGTTGGTCAGCTCGCCGTCCAGTCGAAAAATGGGGGGCTCCCCCACCGTGAGGTGAATGTCGGAGGCGTTGCGCTCCAGCGCGTCATGAATGAGTGTTTCCAGGTCGATCATGCGCCGTCCTCCAAAGGATGAGTTTCTTCCGCCATATTTTCAACGCTGATGCGCTGCATCTCGCTGATGGAGGTCGTTCCCTCCAGCACAAGGCGGCGGGCGCTTTCGCGGAGGGTGTGCATCCCCTCGGCGATGGCAGTCTCCCGCAGCGTGCCCGTGTCGCAGCGGTGGGAGATCATCGTGCGCATACGGGGCGTGATCTCCATGATCTCGTAAATGCCGATCCGGTCGAAATATCCGGTACCGGCACAGCGCTGGCAGCCCACCGGCTCGTAAACCTCGGCGCTGTCCTTCTCCTCCGGCGTCAGTCCCAGATATTCCAACTCATGCTCTAAAAGAACGTGCCGCCGCTTGCAGTTGGGGCAAAGACGGCGCACAAGGCGCTGGGCGATGATGCCGGTCAGCGCGTCGGCGATGAGGTAGCTTTCCACGCCCATGTCCAGCAGGCGCGTGACGCTGCTGGCGGTGTCGTTGGTATGCAGCGTACTCACCACAAGGTGACCCGTGATGGACGCCTGCACCGCGATGGACGCCGTTTCCCGGTCGCGGATCTCGCCGATCATGATAATGTCGGGGTCCTGACGCAAAATGGAACGCAGGGCGTTGCCAAAGGTCAGGTTCGCCTTGGGATTCACCTGCACCTGATTCACGCCGTCCACGTTCGCCTCCACGGGGTCCTCCACCGTGACGATGTTCACCATGTCGCTGTTCAGCTCGTTCAATGCGGTGTAAAGCGTGGTGGATTTACCGGAGCCGGTAGGTCCGGTGACCAGCACGATCCCGTTGGGATGGCGCAGGATCTCGTCGAATTTTTCCAGTTCCGCCCCCGTCAGGCCAAGGGCGCGCTTGCTGCGGCGCAGCGCCTTTTTCTGCGTCAGTCGCATCACGCACTTTTCGCCATAGACCGTGGGGAGCGTGGAAACACGCACATCGTATTCCCGGCGGTCCACCAGGATGGAAAAGCGGCCGTCCTGCGGTCTGCGCTTTTCGGAAATGTCCAGATTGCTGAGGATCTTAATGCGCGCGATGATGGCGGGCAGCAGCTGCAGGTCGTAAGTGGCGGTGGTGTACAGCACGCCGTCCACTCGGCAGCGGACCCGAACCTTGTCCGGTCCGGACTCCACGTGGATATCGGAAGCGCGTTGGCGCACCGCCTGCTCCACAAGGGAGTTCACCAGCACCACCACGGGGGAGGCGTTGACATCCTCCTGAAAGACCTGATCTTCCAGAGAGGCGCTCTCCCGCTCGTTGGTCTGGGCGTAAAGCTCGGCAGCCTCCTGCATCTCCTCGCTGCCGTAGCAGCGGTCGATGGTCACGAGAATGTCGGATGTTGTCGCTAAAAATGGCTTAATGCGACACTTGCTGGCAATGGCGACCATGTCGCGCCCCTTCATGTTCATGGGCTCGTTCATGGCGACATACAGCGTGCCGCTGTCCTCCGGATCAAACTGGAAGGGCATCATGGTATATGTACGCAGGATATCCGGGCGAACCGCCTGTCGGACATCCATGGGGATGGTCATTTCGTAAAGGTGCACCACGGGGGTGCGGGTCAGCGAGGACAGGGCTTCGATGACCTGTTCCTCGGGCAGGATGGCGCGCTCCAAGATCAGCTCGCGGATGGACTTGTTCGTTTCCTCCTGAGCACGACGCAGCTCGTCCGCCTGTTCCGCGGTCAAAAGCTGCTGTTCCAGCAGGTATCGCAGGAGCTTTTCGTTCATGCGCGCCCTCCTTTCTCTTGTTTTTCGGGGCAGAAATTATTTTTGAATCAGTGCTTTTCAAAAGTGTGAGACGACAGACCAGCCAGGCTCTCAAACGCGAATGAGCCGCTGACGCGCCTAACGTCTCTTTTTTTATGCTCCCCCTCCCCCGGCGGGGCGGAATTGCCCCGCCGGGAAGAGGTGGTCCGAATGATGGATTTGTCTTACGCTGTCAAATTACTCGACGTTGATGATGAGGTTCGCGCTGGCGCTGCGAGTGTTGTAGTTGACCGTCACCTTCTGACCGGCAGGGTCAGCGAAGCTGCTGTTGATGCTCAGATCGCCGAACTTCGCGATGAGGTTCGCAAGCTCGGTCACAGCCTCGAGAGAGGTCTTGGCATTGCCAAGCGCCGTGAGATCGTCCTTCGTCAGCGGCACACCGTTGAGGGTGATGCTCGCGCCGTCGGGCAGCAGGTTCTGCGCCTTGGCAACGATCTTGCCGAGGTACTGCGCAACATAAGTGTCGCCCTTGCTGCCGACGATGTCCTTCATGGTCTGGCTCTTGAGCGCGTCAGCAAGCTGGGTCGCGGTCTTGGTCTGGATGCCATTGGCGGCATCGAACTTCAGGCTGTTGAGCAGGTCGATCTTCTCCTGATTCTTCGTCTGTTCGGCAGAGCCGTTATTCAGAATATCCGACACATTGATCTTGGCAAGCTTGCTCTCCAGCTTTTCGGCGAGCTTTGCCTCGCCCTCTTTCTTGATGGTGGGCTTGAGATCCGTCAGAACCTTGCCTTTCTCGCCAGCAGCGTCGGCCTTCTCCTTGTTGAAGTCCAGACCCACCTGCACGAGCGCGCTGTAGATCAGGTAATTCTTCAGACTGGGGTTCTCCGCCAGCAGATCCTTCAGCGTGGCGGAGGAATTCAGCGCAGTGTCAAGCTCCTTGGAGGCCATCTCAACAATGTACGCCTTGAGTTCACGTCCGTCGAGCTCAACCCCTTTTAAGAAAAAGTCGGTGAACGTAATCTTGATGGTTTCTTGCTGAATCAGGCGGTTAATATCAGTGACCGACCCGATATCCAGCGTCACATCAGCGGGGTCAATAGAGTACGAAGGAGCCGCAGCACAGAACTTCTTAGCTGTTTTAATATTCTCGTTCTCATTCGCCTTCTTGACGATCCACGCCTCGTTGATCTGCTTCTCCGTCAGCTTCTTGCTGATCTGGTTCTGGATCAGATCGTCCAAATCCTTCACTGTGAGCGCGTCGATGTCCTTCTCGATCAGCGGCCACACGGCGTTGATGAGGGCGGTGTTGTCAAGACCAGTCAGGGTGCCGCCGCCGATGGCAGAGTCAGTGATCTTATCCCAGTTGGTCTCGACCCAGTTCTTCACCACGGGCATCAGAGCGTCTTCAATGCTCTTTTCGGTGGTGTTCGTCAGCGTGATGTCGTACTTGGCAAGCGCATCCGTGACCTCTTTGTAGAGGGCGGGAATCTCCTTCTTGAGACCCTTCTGCGCCTCAGCGACGACCTTATCCTTGGTGCCGTCGTTATAGGTGAACTGCGCGGCGATCTGGTCGAGGCCGTCGTTATAAGCCTTCTGGATGTCCTTGCTGATGTTGAGACGCAGATAGTTGCCCTCGTCATACTTGTACTCCAGCAGACCGTTGCTGTTGAGCGTCGGCTTCACGACCAGCTTATAGTTGTAGGTGTAATTGTCGGTCTTCGCCTTGATGTCCACGTTGGCAGCGGGAGCGAAGTTCACCTTCAGGTCGATATTGAAGGTGAAATTATCCGTGTAGGAGGTGCCCTGCGCCTTCATCTGCGCGTAGATCTCCTTGGAGATGGCAGTGCCAAGCTCCTTGGCGATCGTGGACTTGGCGGCGGAGAGAGAGGCGCTGCTTGCGCCGACCTGAACGGTGGCGTAGGTCTTGCCGTTGAACACGACGTCGACATTGCCGCAGAGGTAGTTGTTCTCAGCATCGCGGAAGTTCGCCCACAGGCTCTTGCCCTCTTTCTTGAGAAGGTCGACGACCTGCGTCTTGATCTCGCTCAGGGACTTATTGGTGAGCACGATGCCGGTCTCGGACTCGACAGCGTTCTTAACGCTGGTCAGGAAACCGTCGATATCGTCGGGAGTGGGCGCGGTCGTGGTGCCGGTGATGATCGCGTTGGCGAGCTTGTTCGCCTGCTCGATGGCGGAGACGACCTGACCGTCCTTGACCTCGAGAGCGACGTTCCAGGTGACCTCGCGCTCAGCCTTGGGGTCACTGGGGAAGTTCGCCTTCACATCCTCGACCTTGACCATATCCTTGACAATGTTCTTGACCTGCTGGAGCTGCGCGTCCGTCAGGTACTTGTTGTCCTTGTTGACCTGATCAACGGCGCTGACAACGGCGTTCTTCATGTCGCTGAATCTGTCGTTGACCTGCTTGACGGACTTGAGAACGGCATTGCCGATGAGGTCCTCGGAAACGACCACGGGCGCCTTCGCCTGCCAGACGGCGTACAGGGTGATAATGGGATAGGCAGCGGTCAGCGTGACGGTGCTGCCGGCGGGATACGTCGCGGCCGTGGCGCTTCTGTCAGTCGACCAGCCCAGGAAGGTGTAACCGTCGCGGGTGGCGGTAGCGGTCACGGGGAAGCTGTAAGTGGTGCTCGTCGTCGTCATGGAGACGGGAGACGCACCGTTCAGCGTGCCGCCGTTGGCGTCAAAATACAGGGCATAGGTGTAGGCGGTCACCGGGGGATTCACCGGGGGATTCACCGGGGGATTCACGCTCGGGGTGTTATCCGGCTTCGCGTTCTGCACGAGGTAAGACATACGGTAGATCACCGCTGCCACCTGCGCACGGGTAGACAGATCGTTCGGGCGGAACGTGCCGTCCTCAAAGCCGTTGACCAAGCCGTGACGCTGGCACTGCTTGACCGCGGCGAGCGCATACGCGGGGATCGCGCTCTCGTCGACCATGACGGAGACGGAGCCGGTCTCGGGCAGAGTCACCTTCCAGGCCTTGCGATAGAGGACGAGGTAACGCTCGATCATGGTGCACATCTGCGCACGGGTGATGGGATCGTTCGGGGCGAACTTGCCGTTGCCCACGCCGTCTACGATCCTGTTGGCAGCCGCCCAGTTGATGGCATCAGTGTACCACTCGCCGGGAGCCACATCGGTGAATGCGCTCTGGCTGCGATCACCCTTCGCACCGTGGAAACGGAACAGGACCGTGACGAACATCGCACGGGTCATGTTATCCGCGGGGGCGAAGGTCTTGTCCGCGACGCCGTTGAAGTAACCCTTCGACGTCACATAGTCTACGAACTGGTAATACCAGTCGGATCTGCTGACGTCCGTGAAATCGTCAGCTTTTTCCGCCAGCGCTGTGGGCACCAGGGAAAAGACGATGCACAATGCCAGCAGAGCACTCAAGATACGCTGCTTTTTCATCTTCTTAACCACTCCTTTTTTTTACTGATGATCTTCGAGTACCGCAAAAGGGTGTCAGCGTTTCCGCCCCAAGCGCTGCTCGCAGCATCCAAAACCTGTCCCTGTCCGGGCGTGCGGATAGACGCACGTACTGACAGTAATACAGTCTACATAAAGTCTATCAGATATTTTCTCTTTTTGCAAGCAGTTCTTGCTTTTTTTTCTATATCCTTCCAGGGGTCTTACATTCGAAAATGAATCGCCGCGAATTGCTCGGACAAGTCTCACGTGAGACCGCCCTATCCTTCTTCAAAACAGGAGAACGCCGGATAGTAGCGCAGCGGGATGGGCTGTCCGAGCGCGGCGGAGCGATTCTTGAGGATCTTGAGCTCCAGCTCGCGGGGGTCCTTGCGCTTTTCCTCGTCGATGTTGAAGCCGGGTCTGCCCGCCCCGCGCGCCTGAAGTCCCATCAGCACGTCGGCGGAGTAGTCGATGCCGCCGGATTCCTTGAAGGCGTTCATGGAGACTTCCAGATTATAATTCTCGCGGTTGAAGGAGGAAATGGCAAGGATGGTCAGCCCGTGCTGGCGCGAGAGCTTTTTCAGCGCGCAGACGATGCGGTCAAGGTTCTGCTTGTCCGTGAAATGGACGTCCACCGGGGCGATGATCTGGAGATAGTCGATGAGCACCACCGGCTTTTGTCCGGTCTCGGCTATGTGGCGCGCGACCTCCGCGCGGATGTAGTCCAGCCCCGTTTCGTGGTCGCCCTCGCGGAAATAGAGGTGCTTTGCATAGGAGGCGTAGCGCGTCTGCGCCAGCTCCAGATGCGCGAGATCCTGCGCACTGTAGCCCGCCCAGCGCCTGCCGTCTAAAACACCGCGCGCGGTCTTGGCAAGGCGGCGGCGCGCGGAGGTGTCGAGCAGGAAGGATTCGCGGGAAACGGAACGAGCCATCAGCTCCCATGTCATCATTTCAAGGGAGAAAATGAGAACGTCGCGCCCCTGCATGGCAAGCTGATCGGCGATCTGCATACAAAAGGCGGTCTTGCCCAGCGAGCTGACCGCGCCGATCACATAAAGTCCGTCGTAAAGTCCGCCATCCAGCGTCTGATCCAGCCCCTCAAAGCCGGTTTTGAGCGCGGGGCGCTTTGCCTGCGCCTCGATATAAGCGCGGAATGCCTCCATCTGCCCCGCGGCGGAGGTCTCGGCATAGGGGGGCGGCTGCTGTGCCTGCCGATTCTCGACCGCCTGCGCCAGAAATCGCGCCGCGCCCTCGCGGTCGGCGCAGAGAAATTCGTTCAGATCCTTGCCGGTGGGAATACCCGGGCAGCGGTACAGCCAGGGGAATTCCTCCGCGAGGGCGGCTGCCCACGTTTCCCCTGCCGCGTCGTTGTCCGTCAGCAGCAGGATGGGCGCGGGCTTTTTGAGTCCGCGCAGGAGTGCGGCTGCTTTTTCGCGGTTGCCCGCGCCGTTCAGCGCGGCGGCCCGATAGCCCAGCTCCTCTGCCGAGAGCGCGTCAAAGGAGCCTTCCAAAAGGAAGACCGGCTCTTCCCCGCCCGCAGTCAGCAGCTCCGGCTGAAAGAGCGGCGAAGGCTGTCCCTTCTCGTTGAGATAGCGCTTTTCCGCGACGGCGCGGCGCACGCAGCGCCCGTTTTCGCATGGCAGGACCACGCAGTCATGCTCAGGGTCGTAGCCAAGGCGGAATCTCGTCACCGTGGCGTCGGAAAGCCCGCGTTTGGCAAAATAATCGGTTTTTCGGCGGTGAGAAAAGCAGCTTTCGGGGTAGGAGGCGGGCAGCGTTTCCCTGCTCAGGCGGTCAGCGGGGCGCGCTTCTCCCGCGTCGCCGTGCCCGTAGCGCTTGCTCGCAAGCGATAGAGCGTCGTGCGGCGAGGTGAGGTTTTCGTCGATCGCCAGCAGATCGAAGAGGTCATAGTCCGCGCCGCAGGCGAAGCAGTGTACCTTTTGCCGCTTTGCGTCGTATCCCATGGAGGGATCGCGGTCGAGATGCGTTGGATTCAGGCAGCGAAAGCGCTTTTGCGGGTCAATGCCCCGGTCATAGAGATAATCGACGATGCGCGAGCGCAGGTCGTTGAAGGTGTCAGGCATAGGCTCTCCTCCTTTTCTTCCGTTATTATAGCATAAGACCCCGCGGAGGAGCGATTCCCGCGAGGTCTGTAAGATATCTTAAGATATCAATAAGGGGATTTTCGGTAAAAAAAGAAAATCCGAAAAAAATTAGATGAAATAAAGATAAAAGTATGATTCGACAGAAAATATCTGTATAAAAGTTTGAAAAACATGGAAAAATGTCTTGGGTGATTTTGGGTCTCCTGCACGACTTGAGGTCGGCTTTGCACGAAATGAAGTCGTCTTAGCACGGCTCGAAGTCGGAATTGGACAGGCTGTGACCCTCGTTTTTTTCACAGGATGGGCACAGACGGTGGATAACTTCCGTGAAAAGTAGGCGTTTTGGTGGGAAAATCGGACTTTTGTCGTCAAATTTCCGTTTTTTGTGGATATCTTTTCCACGGATGTTTTGTCTTCCAATCAGCGGCCGCGCAGAAATTTGAGGAATTCAGACGTGGTTTCGTGCAGTTGCTGAGGGGTCACTGCATGCTCTGGGGCGGCTTTTTGGCGGGCTTTTTCTTCGCCTCGATCTGCTTGACTGTCTTGTTTTTTTCGATCTGCTGGATGTAGCTCTGCATGGTGGCGTCAATGCCGACGTTCATCTTGCCGCCGAGGAAGGTATTGATGTCGTCATAGTCGAAATCCATGTGGATCGAGCCGCCCGAGACGTCCTCGATCTCCTCCACTGCCTTATTGAACGGGCGGATGATCGCCTCGTCATAGTTGCGGTTTTTGACGTCCTCCTTGGTCGGCAGGCCGATGTAGTGGATGATGTCCTGAATTTTTACGCGGAAGCTGCCGTCGTCATCGACGGGCGCTTTCCGCGCGCGGTAGAAGAGATAAAACGCCATGCGGTAGGCATTTTCGCTCAGATGACCCATCCAGTCGGGGATCAGCTGGTAATACTGGGTCAGGAAGTGGCGCACGTTCTCGGCGAAGGAAATGCGCACCTCGCCGGTGTACTTTTTGATGGATGCCTCGGTCGCCAGATGGGTGATATAAAAGGATTCAAAATACTTTTTGAAGGATTCCGCAGTGATCTTCATGCCTGTGATGGACTGCATATCCTTCTTGATTTGGCGATAGGCGGCGTCTCTGGAGCGGAGCCCCGCCCAGTCCATGTACTCTTCAATGGAGAAGGTCGCGGTGTTGTTTCGCCAGTTGTCAGCGTTGCCGCGCATCAGAGTGTAGATCAGCAGGCGGTGCGCCGTCCAGGAGAGATTTTTCGTGTATTCCGCGACGGCCTCAAAGATGATGGTCATTTCGTAATCCTTGTTGCGGTAGCGGATGTTCTGGTTGCCGTAGGCGTCAGGCTCGGAATAGGTCACGGTGATGCCGTTGGAGGAGGGATGAAATTCCCTGCCGCGCTTCATATTCGCCCAGACGCCGCAGATGAAATAGGTGGCGGGGCTGTTGCCCAGCACATCATATTCCTGCACCCTCGCGGTGACGGTCTTATCAAAAATATCCAGCAGCGTGGCGGCGAACGTGACGGTCTCCGCCGCGCCGATGGTCACCGCCTCTGCTACCGCCTCCGGCGAAGACAGATCGTGTGTCTGAAGATAACTGTCCATCAGGGGGTAAATGTCGCCGAAGTCAAAGACGTTCATCTGATTTTTGAACTTTCTGGGGTGCTCTTTTTCCAGCGGCTTCAGCTTATTGTATGTATCCAGCATTTCCTGAAACTGTTCGGATTCCAGAAAACGCAGGGGGGTGTCCTTCAATTGCTCTGCCGGTTCGGGGAACTGGGACATGGTGCGACCCTCCTTTTGCGAAAAGATTGCTTTTTTAGAACCTTAGTATAGCATAAGTTGAAAAAAAGGGAAAGAAAAAGTTTTTTTCGCAAATCGCGAGGAAAATATTCTCATCGCTCGGACAGGTCTCACGTGAGACCTGTCCGAGCGGCGCGTTATTTGTCCGTCAGCAGCGGCTGCCGTTGATGATCTTTCGGATCTGGCGCTCGCTAAGGCGGAATTGGGCCGCGAGACTTCGGTAGTTAGAGCCATTAAACATGGCGCGAATGTCCCGATCGCGGGCGCCGCGCTCCAGCGATTCCCGCTTGGGAACGTACAGCGTTTGTCCGCCGCACAGCAGCGTCAGGTGGACGAACGCCTCCATACCGATGGTGTCCACGATGTCTCGGTACTCTTCCGGGATATCGTCCGTGCGGATGTGGCGGGCAGGGGGGATGCAAGTGGTAGACATAACATTTTTCTCCTCTCTGAAATCAGGTGTGAAACAGGACGAGTTCCTAAGTCTCACGTGCGACTTGTCCGGCTTTGTCCAAAGAACTGTTTCTACCATTCAGCGCCGCCGAGGGAGGCGTTGTATCCTTCGGTCAAACAGAGCGGAAAATTGATTCCTTTTCGCGAGAGAATATCGCTTGTAAAAAACAAAGAGAAAATTGTCCAAGTGTCGCCGCTGCCGTTCTGAGCTTTTCCGGAGTGATGAGAAAAAGGGCGGAAGACCGACTTGGAAACGTGCAGTTCGCTGTGTGTAATTTTCGGAATTCCGACGTGCTCTCGTGCATGATGTTTTAGGCAGATGTTTGGGAAAGTACGACTTGAAAACGTGCAGATGAGAAGAAAATCAGTTCCAAGAGATTGGATATCGGCGCGTGATTAAAACACCAGATGTAGTGAATTTGGACAAGTCTCACGTGAGTTTTTGTGGGAAGGCGTTCCGATTTCGGCAAGAAATCGAAAGAAGTCTGCACGAAACCAAGTCGGAAATCAGCTGGAACAGGGAAGCGTGGGTGCACGAAACTAAGTCGGAATTTGTCAGAAGCAGGGGAGAGCGCTGCACGAAATCATGTCGGAATTCGTCGGTTTGCGGGAGGCGTCCTCCCCGTCACTGCCAGCGTGTTCGCCATCGGACAGCAGGGGAGAGGGGGGAGCGACTTTCCTCGCGGCGGCGAAAAAGGCGGTGCCGGAAAAGAAAAAAGTATCCGACACAAGTCGGATACTTTTATATGAAAACTGATTTTAATGTAGTTTGCTTTCAGAAGGTCAGTCGTCCAAAACCGTTTTGAGCGTCTCCACGGTGCGGCGCAGCTCCTCCAGATTTTCAAGACAGGTGTCAAGCTTTTTCCTGGCGGTGTCCTTGTCCACGTCCGTGCTGAGATCCAGCTCCTTCAGTTGGGCGATGCTGCGCCGGACCGATCTTCCGAAGGAGTCGACCGTCCGCAGGGGGTTGGCGCTCTGGGCGGGCTTTGCCGGGGGAGGGGGGAGTTCGGCTGCCTTTGCCCATGCGATGGCGCGGTGCACCAGCGCGGGCAGGTCGCCCTTGGCGTCGTTCCGGGCAACATACTCCTCTACGACGGGCTGAAGGTGCATATTTTTCTGACGGGCCAGCTCATAGGCATCAGTCATGGTCATCTGCCCGTTTTCCGCCCACGCAGTAACGGTCTCATCCAGATTCAGAAGATCCAGATACCGCTCCACGGTGGCGCGGCTCAGATCGACCTGAGATGCCATCAGCTCCGACTGCTCCTTCACATTATCGGGGAGCCCGCCCTCTTCCGCCAGCGTGCTGCGCAGGGTCTCCAACTGGCGCGCCATGTCGAAGGCGGAGATATTCCGACGGTGGATGTTGGCGCCCATCAGCGCCCGCAGCTCGGAAAGCTTACTGTCGTAATGGCGGATCTTGCAGGGCACGGTGGCGCGGCCCAGCTTTCGGGAGGCGTGGACGCGCCGGTGACCGCTGATGATGCGGTAACGGCCTTCCGTGTCCGACGGGGTGACGATGATATCCTCCAGCAAGCCGTCCTTCTCCATGGAGTGCATGGTGGAGAGAAATTCCTCATCCTCCGCCATGGAAAAACGGTTCAGGGGGTTATCCTCCAGCGCGTCCAGCGGGATCTGGTGGGTGAATTCACCGTTCACGGCGCTGGCATTGGCAGTGGTCTTTTGCAGCGTGGAGAAAATGGAGGGATTCTTCTTGCTCGCCATTCATCAGCCCCCCATTCTTTCCAGCATTTCGTCGCACAAAGCGGCATAGTCGACAGTTGCGGCGCAGCGGGGAGAGAAGAAGCAGAGGGGTTGAAGCGCCAGAGGCGCTTTTTTGACGTCAATATTCTTGCGGATGAAGGTGCGGAACGCAAGATCGGGCAGCATGGCAGGGAAGTGGGAGATCATTTCCTTATCGAGACTGGAGCAGACCTCCACCGCCGTCATAAAGATGCCCAGCACGCGAATGTCGGGGTTGGCGATCTCGCGGACGGACTGGATGGTTTCCAGCATCACGTCATAGCCCTCGATGGAGTTCTTGTCCACCTTGATGGGGATGAGAACATACTCAACGGCGACCAGCACGTTGATGTTAAAAAGGCTTTCGAGAGAAGGGGAGCAGTCGAAGAATACAAAATCGTATGTATCGGGAAGCTGCGGCAGCAGGCGGCGCAGGGTGGTGTCCCTGCCGAAGGGCATTTCCTGCATGGCTGCCAGCGCCGGCGCCAGCAGACCGCCGCCACGGATGAGATCCAGATGCTCGATACTGGTGTGGCAGATGGTGTCCGCCAGGACGGCGGTTTTGGATACGATCACGTCGGTCAGGGTGAAGGGGGACACGTCCGTCAGTTGGAGGTTGCTGGTGGCGTTGCCCTGAGTGTCCATGTCCACGATGAGAACCTTCTTGCCGCGGCGAACCAGCTCGCCCGCCAGATTGATGGCGCTGGTGGTCTTGCCGGTGCCGCCCTTCTGGTTCATGACAGCGATCGTTTTCATAACTGGCTCCCTCCGTTCTTTTCCAGCTCCTCAATGCTGGCGACCTGCTCCAGCACGCTGTCCAGGATCAGCTGGCTCATGCTCATGTGCAGCTTGGCGGCAGCCATCTTGATGCGTGCCCGCTCGTCCTCCGTGGCGTAGACCAGCAACTTGACCTTCTTTTCCTGTTCCATCGACAAGACCTCCGTTCGTGCGTTGTTTGATGTCGGTATCTGAAAGTTTCGGTAGGATCGTTTTTGCGGCTGCGGACAGTCCCACAGCGATCGTTCATTGAGGATATTATGACATTATAATGTCATGCCGTCAAGAGGAGAATGGTCGAAATGATGTCATAAAGAAAAAATTTTTACTGCATATTGATGGCGTGTCGTGATTCTGAGAGTTAGGTCGGAAGCGTTCTTCCAAAATTTGATGAATAATAGAAGAATAGGGGGGAGCAAATATGATTTATTTCAAAGATTGGGAGATCTCACACGACGGCAGTATTCTGGCACGCCAGTACGACCATCTTTCCCGTGTGCTGCTGGTGCGCGGCACGCCGCAGGGGTATGACTGGGAGATGCGGGTACGGAAGGGGGACTGGTACGAGACCATTCCCCTGAGCCCCATGGAAGGGGACGTGGGCTGTGTGCTGACGGAAAAGCATCTGGCGCTGTGGGGCTGGTACAGCCTGCAGCTGGTGGGAACGCTCCGCACCGACGGCGTGACCGTACAGCACAGCAATGTGATCAGCGTTTTTGTGGCGGAAAGTCTTACAGACGGGGATTGGCCGGCCTCGCCCAGCGAGTTCACCCGGTTGGAGTCCAATGTTCGGGAGATGAATGGTCACCCGCCCATCCCCGGTGAAAACGGCTTTTGGATGCTGTGGGAACTGGATAGCCACAGCTACAAGGAGAGTGCTTTCCCACTGCCGAAGGGACTGGATGGCGTAAACGGCAAGGATGGCGTAAACGGCAAGGACGGCGTAAACGGTAAGGACGGGACAGACGGAAGAAATGGGACAGACGGCAAGGACGGCGTGGACGGCAAAACGCCGATTCGCGGCGTGGACTACTGGACCGAGGACGATGTAAGCGCCATGCGGGAATACATCGACGGACGGCTGGGGGTGGTCGAAAATGGCACTTACTGACAAGCTGACGGCGATCGCGGACGCGATCCGCGCGAAAAACGGCGGCACGGACAAGCTGACGCTTGCGCAGATGCCGGAAACCATCGCAAATATCCAGACCGGGACGGACACGGGCGACGCGACGGCGGAGGCGGGCGATGTGCGCAAGGGCAAGACCGCCTACGCCAAGGGGCAGAAGCTGACCGGCACGCTCGAAGAGAGCGGGGGCGGCAGCTCCGCTTATGTGGTCGGCGCGCCGGTATTGTTCACGCTCACCGGCTGGGACACCGCCGAGCAGGGGACGACCTACACCTTGACCGCCGAGGGCTACAAGATCGGCGAAAACGGCGTGCAGCTCGGTCTGCCGTCCGATTCCTCTACCGTCAACACGCAGGCGGTGATCGCAGCGGCGCTGACCGTCGTGAACACCGCTGTTACCGCTCCGAACAAAAAAGAGGGGACGGTGGGCTTCACCACCATCACCATTTCCGCTGTGAACGCGCCGAGCCGGGAACTGACCGTCGCCATCTTCGGGCTTGAAGAGGCGGAACGTGTCACGGTGACGGAGCCCGTCATCGAGGGCATCTCCGTGCCGGTTGCGCGCAAATATCCCGCGAAGGTCGTCCGGGAGGGCAGACAGTTCGCCGGCACGGTCGCGTGGTCGCCGAGCGCTGTGGCATTTAACTACGCTACGGTCTACACGGCGACCATCACGCTGAAGGCAAAGGTCGGATATACATTTGACGGCGTGGCGGAGAACTTCTTCACGGCAGCGGGCGCGGCGAGCGTCAGCAATGCTGCGAACAGCGGCGTTGTGACCGCCGTTTATCCGGCGACCGCCGAGAAGGGGGCGAAATCGTGAACCGGCTGAACCATGTTGCGGTCATCGCCGACGGAAACGGACGCTGGGCGGAGCAGCGCGGTCTGGAGCGCTCCTTGGGGCACGAGCAGGGCTTGAACAAGGTGGAGGACATGATGCACTGGTGCGTGGACATGGGCATTCCGGCCCTGTCTGTCTACTGCTTTTCGTGGGAGAACTGGAATCGGCCCAAGGAGGAGGTGGACGCGCTCTTTTCCATGGCGAACCGGTATTTTGAACGGTATCGGGAATTTGCGGCAAACAACATCCGCGTGCTCATCTCCGGGACGGACAAGCGCGTTCCGCCTGAGAGCATCGAAAAAATGGAGCGCATCCAGCGCGAGACCGCCCACTGTGACGGCCTGACGCTGAACCTGTGCTGCAACTACTCCGGGCGGATGGAGATCGTGGACGCCGTTGCCAAGGGCGCGCGGACGGAGGAGGAGATCACGGCGGCGCTGTATCAGGATCTTCCCGAGCCTGACCTCATCATCCGTACGGGCGGCTTTCAGCGGCTCTCCAACTTCCTGCTGTGGCAGTCCGCCTATTCAGAGCTTTACTTCACCGAAACGCTGTTCCCGGACTTTTCCGTGGGCGAGTTCCGCCACGCGGTCAAGATGTACGGCAGCATCAGAAGAAAGCGGGGCAAGGTATGAGCTATACATCCAATCAGTACAAGTATCTGCTGCTGAAGCGGCTCCAGCGGCATTTTTCCATGGGCAACGCCTACGACAGGGCGTATACACAGAGCTTTTTCTGGGAGCTGTTCGACGATTCCGTGACCGTTACGGAGGAGGCCTATCAGAACTTCTGCCGCCTGATGGACGACGAGCTCGCGCTCTGCGCGGAAAAGGGCTGGTATACCTGCAACAGCATTCCGCAAAAAGACATAAAAGAGCATGGGCTTTTGCTCACAAAGGCGTTCGCGGAGATCGGCGTCACGCTGAAGATCGGATTTCCCTCGATCGAGGAGGGGACGGCGACCTTCACAAAACCGAATGGCGCGGTCATGGTCTACACGGTCTCGCCGGGAAACAGTGCGGGCTTCAACTATTTCTACATCAACGCAAGGGCGGGCACGGAGTACCAATATGCCGCAGCGTCGGCGCCTGCCTACAATATGCAGGGGATGGACGTGCCGGAGGAGCTGGGAAACCCGAAGATCGCTGGCCCCGGGACATATTGGAGCTACAACGCGGGCACGAAAACGGTGACCGTTTCCGGCGACGGGGCCTACGCGGGTGCGGCGAAGGACGAGCAGCTTGGCAGCGGGCTGTATCATACGGTGATCCTCGGCGCGAACGTTTCCCGTCTGCTGAAGGAGTGCGTGATCCCCGGTGCCTCGGCGCTGGTGCTGCTGCGGCCCTCGGACGCAGGCTTTGCGGTCGACCCGCAGTTCAACCGCAGCGAGAAGCTGAACGTTTACACAGACTGCACTGCCGCCATTGAAGCGATGAAAGCGGTGGAAAAGCCGGAGAACATCACGCTGCACAGCTTGTCGGAGTGGGACGGATAGGAAAAAGGGGCGCTTGGCGCGCTATGCGCTATGCGCCCCTCCCCTATATTGAACAAAAATTTGATTTTGTTCAATTATTCGACCGTGTTCCCCTCCGCGCGATCCTATAGAACGCCCATGGTCGGAGACGCGGAAAATCAGGTGCTTGTTGTATCTGTTGTTTTCTGCTATACTATATCCAACTTTTTGCGGTGTGGAGGTGTCAGCCCGATGACGGATACGGAACAGAGCTTATTGGCCCTCCTGCGCCGCGCGCTTTTTGGACAGGATACGCCGCTGCCGCCGGATGTGGACTGGCAGCGTGTTTTTGAGGAAGCCGTCAGCCACAGCGTTCATTTGCTGGTCTATGACTGCCTGACGGAACAGGAGCGAGCTGCCATCCCAAAGGAGACAGCCGCCCCCTGGCGGCAGGAGGTGCTCTCCGCCATGTGGTATAACGAGCAGCTCCTCGGCGAACAGCAGGAGGTGCTGAAGGCACTTTCAGGGCTCCCCTGCGTGATCTTGAAGGGCAGCTCCTCTGCCGCGTGTTATCCCCGGCCGGAGCTGCGCTGCGCCGGAGACATTGACCTGCTGCTCTTCCCCGCCGATGTAAAAAAAGCGGAGGCGATCCTCTGCGCCGGGGGCTATTGTCCGCCGGAGGACAACCATCCCTTCCATCGCTCCATGCATCGGGAGCAATTTCTCGTGGAGCTGCACTTTGAGCCGCCTGGTATCCCTTTGGGCGCCAGCGGTGCGCCTTTGCGCGAGTATTTCCAGAATGCTGCGGGAGAAGGGATCTTTCGCGGCGGTCTTCCCGTCCTGCCGCCGGAACGTCAGGCTGTCTTGCTGCTGCTCCACAAGCTGGAGCATATCACGAGCAGCGGTCTGGGGCTTCGGCAGCTCTGCGATTGGGCGGCGTTTGTCCATTGTGATATGACGCCGGAGCGTTGGGAGGCTCTGCTGCCAAAGCTGTCCCGATTCGGACTGCTTCATTTCGCGCGGGTCGTCACCCGCATCTGCGTGGAGGAGCTTGGCCTGCCGCGGGAGGATGCCCCGTGGTGCATGACCGCGGATGAGGCGCTGTGCCGCGCGCTGCTTGCGGATATCCTGCGCACCGGGAACTTCGGCTGCAAGGAGGAGCGCTACGGGCAGCGGCTCTTTACCGATGGGCGGGCGGAAAATCGACTGGTCAGCTTCCTCCGCACGGGCGTGGAGACCTGCTATACCCATTGGCCTGCCTGCAAGGAGCATCCCCTCCTGCTGCCTGCCGCGCCTGCCGTGTTGGTGCTGCGCTACCGTGAGCAGAGAAAGACGGGAAAACGTCCGCCGTTTCGCCCCCTTGCCGCGTACCGCAGCGCCGGGGAACGTCAGAAGCTTTACCACGCCCTTCGCCCCTTTGAACCGGAGGACGCGGGATAGAACGGAATAGAGGGAGGCTGCGCTTCACAAGCGCAGCCTCCCTTTTTGGCATGGAATTACCCTTCGTTGAGCAAAAAGTCCAGCGCCTTTACGATTTTGATACCGTCCACGTCGCTGATGAGGTCGCAGT